>Ga0187769_10000129_pt1 | contig 39970 bp, 44 predicted proteins | sample 0116_SJ02_MP02_1_FD_133140 | JGI IMG/M metagenome (GOLD analysis project Ga0187769, IMG submission 133140) | Tropical peat soil microbial communities from peatlands in Department of Meta, Colombia - 0116_SJ02_MP02_10_MG | ecosystem: Environmental > Terrestrial > Soil > Wetlands > Peat | place...
CCCACGAACCCGGTGGCGCCGACCAGAAGGTTCAACGCGTCTCCGTCCCTTGGCCCAGGTGGTGATGGTGGTGGTGCTCCTCCTTCGGAGGTTTGGCCTCGAATTCCCCGCGTACCAGCCGGAGCTGCATGTCCTCCTCTAATTTGGCGAAGTCGCCGGTCAACGACTGAATGCGTGCCTTGGCCGCCCTTGAGAACTGCGGGGAGAAGTTCTGACCTCCAAACCGGCCGTAAGCCACCCCCGAGAATCGCACTTTGGCACCCTTGAGTTCGATGTAGCCCCGGATCAGGTTGGCCACTTCGCCTTCGCTAACATAGTCGACCACTATGGCGTACGGTGGAAGACTCAAAGTCAGAGGCACCCTCTCAGGAGGTGCTTTAAGCCAGTTTCCGATGAAACGGCCGGGTAGTCCAGGGGTGCCCTACATTTGGAAGTCGGGAGGCCGATAGCGTGCCTGCACCATCTCTTTCAGCGACGTCACTAGGGCAAAGCTCGAGTTCACGATGTCCGTCTGGGTGAGGATACCCACCAGTTTCCCCCCTTCGAGCACGGGGAGTTTCTTGACCCCCGCCTCAGCCATAGTCTTGGCCGCGACCTCAATGCGCTCCTCAGGCGATACTGTGACCAGCTTCTTCCTGCCTGTCGTGACAGGTGTGGTGCGGGGGTCAAGTCCCTTTGCCACCAGTCGCGAGACGTCCCCTTCGGTCAGCATGCCCGTCGGCTTGTCACCCTCGACGATGACCAGGGCGCCTATCTTCCGCTTCGCCATCATCTTTGCCGCCTCCGAGATGGTCGTCTTTTCCCCTATTGTCCGGACGTTTCTTGTCATCACGTCCTTCACGTAGATCATATGGTCATCTCGCGATGAGCACCGGACAGTGCGCATGGTTAACGAGACCGGAGGATACGCTCCCCAGGATGAGCTTCTTGAAACCTGTCATCCCCCTCGTTCCAGTCACTATAAGGTCAGCCTTCTTGTGGGCCGCGAATTCCACGAGCGCCTCGACCACGGATGATGCCTCAATCAACTCCCCCTTTGCCCCAACTCCGTGTTGAGCAGCGAGTTTCAGCCCCTTCGAGAGGACTTCCTTCGCCGCTGCTTTCTTTGCGTCTTCAAGCAACTTGTAGTCCGGAATCGGCATTCCGGAAGTCGCTCCGTAGCCGATCGATGGGGAGGAGAATACGTGGACGACGGTGAGCTCTGACCCGAACTTCATTGCGAGCGAGCACGCGAGACCCATCGCCTTCTCTGAATCTTTCGAACCATCGAAGGCAACGAGTATCGTTCCAAACCCGGCTTCGGTTGACATGTTTCTCCGCGTCCAAGACGTTGGTGTCGCTATTTAATGCGGTTTTCCTTTCCCAACCGTGAGAACTACTGTGGCGAATGCCAAAGTCGCCTCGGGAACCTCGGTGCAAGACCTTCTTCTTCCCGCCTGACCTAAAGTGTGAGGGAGTCCCGTGGGGACGGGGGCACGTCACCCGAAACGGGTGCACGGCCTGATCCGCGCTCCCTAATTCTGATTATCAGAATCGATAATCGACTCCAGGCGTTATAAGCGGTACAGATTAGGGAAGGCCCATGGAAAACGCAATCGGAACCACCCATGGCAAGTGGGCCGGACGGTTCATCTGGGCCGCTGTCATAGAGGGGCTCATCGCAGTCGTAGCCACCATACTCATCGTAGAACCATGGAGCGCTCTCGGCATCAACTCCTACTACTCACCTTCGAAAGTCATCGCGGGGAACGGAGCCGGGACCTGGCTCTTCACAGCTTACATCTCGTTCCTGGTCGTAGGCGTAGTCGCGACCGCTGTCACAGCAGTCTTCTACTTCTACCTCGAAGACATCCAGGGCAAAGTGTACAAGGGATTGTCGAACCTACTGGCCTGGGGGCACCTGCTCCTAGTGAACGTGGGCGTCGCGGGAGCCATGATTATCATGATGTACCAGGGCTACCTGGCCGGCGTCGCGGCCGCACCAGTTTCAGAGGGCGGGCTGGGATACAGCGCAGGCCAAATCCACGTTAACATACTGGCCTGGACGGTCAACCCAATCGGGGGATTCATCCTCATCGCGTGCCTCGGTGCAATTCTGGGTGGTCTTGGATATTTCCTGAGAAGCGCGTCCAAGAAATAGGACACGCTTCCTCCCTGTTTTTCTGTCAGAGCGAAACGGAATAGACTCAAATAAGCTATTTGCAGGTTTTGCCGCGTTTGGAGATAACCGATCAGTCCCGAGTCCAGTCGCTGGTCGAGGGGCTCGCTGACGAATACTCCAGGAAGATTATCCTGTCGGCCATTCCGAAGGCGAAATCGGTGGAAGACATGAGCCGGGAGAACGACATCCCCCTGAGCACCTGTTACAGACGGGTCCATGAGCTCCTCGACAGCCAGATACTTGTGGTCGAGAAGATCATCGTCACCCCCGACGGCAAGAAGTACGAGCTGCTCAGGAGCGCATACAAGGCGGTTAACGTTACTTTCGACGGGGGCGTCATGAAAGTCGACGCCCTGATCAATGAGGACGTGGCGGAGAAGCCAAGGCGCCTGTGGATGACCATGAGGGAGGCGAAGTAATTGCCATCGTTGAGAATCGAATCCAAACCTAAAAAGAGAAGGGGAGGTGACATGTCCTAATTGGATCCAATCTATCTTGACGTAGCGCAGGCGCTAATCCTCGTCTTTGGGGGAGTCGTCGTTTACTTCGCCTCGAGGGCCTACGGCAGGACGAAGAGCCAGGCGATGCTTCTGCTGGGGATAGGGTTCGCTTGCGTCGCCGCCGGTGCGGTAGTAGCGGGCTTACTCTATAATACGAACACCGCGGATCTCAGCACGCCGATAACGGTCCAGGCCTACAGCCAAGCCGTGGGGTTCCTCGTCATCGTCTATTCCCTTGCAAAAGCGAAGAGCTGACGTAGGGGGACTGCAGGCACCTCTTCTTCGTTCCACCAAGGAGCTCGCCTTCCTTCAGGCTTGCACCGGGTAGGGGGATCCGGCCGACGTTGCGAATTAGGCGAAATACCCTTGAATGTATCTCTCCAAGGGTAGGTCGGCTATCATGCCCTCACGGGGCGTTCCCACGTACTGGGAGAGGCGCGTTGAACGTATCTCCCGCCAAGGGCTACGGGAGCTTCAGACAAGACGACTGAAGTCAGTTCTGAATTACGTCTATACGAGAAGCCCATTCTACAAGAGGGCCTTCAAGGCAGGTAAGGTCGACCCGTCTGATTTCGTCGGCCTCCGCGACATCAGAAGATTCCCTTTCACGACGAAGGATGACCTTAGGCAGTACTCCTACCCCTATGGGGGGGACTTCCTCTGTGTGCCCATGAACAGGTTGATTGGTTGGCACATGACGAGCGGGACGACCGGTCGTCCGACAGTGGGGCCGTACACCCTCAAGGACCATCAGACGTGGATGAACGTAATGGCCAGGACGCTCCTGACCGCGGGTGTCCGGCCTGGGGACATACTTCTGAACATCTATGGCTATGGCCTCTTCACAGGAGGCCTGGGCTTCCACCAGAGCTGCCACCTTGTGGGAGCCTCCGTAGTCCCCTGGAGCGTTGGGAGGACCGAGCCCATGGTGCAGGCCATTAGAGACTTCAAGCCCACGGTGATGACGGGCACCCCCTCTTACCAGCTGTATGTACTCGAAACGCTGCGGAAGAATGGAATCGATCCTGTCGAAAGCTCGATCAGAGTAACCATCCCTGGAGCCGAGGTATGGAACGAAGAGATGAGGAAGCGGATAGAGAAGGGGTATGGACTGAAGGAGAAGGGAGGAGGTGCGAGGAACGTCTATGGTGCGACCGAACTCCTCGGGCCGGGAAGCGGGCAGGAGTGTGAGCAGGAGAACGGGTTCCACTTTTGGACGGACCATTTTTTCCTCGAGGTGCTCGATCCAGACACCGATGAGCCCGTAGGCCCGGGAGAAGAAGGCGAGATGGTGGTAACCACCATGACGAAGGAGGCAATGCCTCTGATAAGATACAGGATGAGAGACCTTACGGTGCTAGACGATGAAGATTGCGCGTGCGGGAGAAGCGCGTTTCCCCGATGTAAGTGGGTCACGGGGAGGGTGGACGACGTAATACACTACAGGGGGACAAAGATTTGGCCTGGCGCGATACAGCAGGCCATGTTCAGGTTCCCAGAAGTGAACGACTACCTCGTGGAAGTGGACAGGAGTGGCAACAAGGGGTTCCGCATAACCGTAGAGATCGCTACGGCCCATGACACGCCCGGTCTCAGGGAGAGCATAGAGAAAGAGATGGGCCGGACTCTGATCTTCATCTCACCGAAGGTGTCGTTCGTCAAGGAAGGTAGCCTTCCAAGGTACGAAGGGAAATCGAAGCGGATCTTGATAGAATAGGGACGAAGGACAGGAGCAAGGCGGGGTGGGACGGGGTAGTTCCGAAACGCTTCGGGAGAACCCATTTAACACCAGAAAATTGAACTTGTAACATATGGCAACGCCAGCGCAAGCCAAAGAAGCAAAGATAGACGTCCACTGGAAGGAAGAGCCGCTAATACCGCCGCCCGCGAGTTTCGTCAAGCAGGCTAACGCCCCTGATAAGAGCATCTACACCAGATTCTCTGAAGATAATTTCCCGCAGTGCTTCGACGAGTACGCGGACATGTTGGCCTGGGACAAGCGCTGGCAAACCACTCTGGACACAACCAACCCCCCCTTCTGGAAATGGTTCGTCGGGGGGAAGCTGAACGTTTCTTACAATTGCGTGGACAGGCAGCTGGCCAAGCACGGAGACAAGGCCGCCATCGTATTCGTCCCGGAACCCGAAGACGAGCAACACAGGTGGATAACGTACAAGGAGCTGTACGCGAAGGTCAACGAATTCGCACTTGTGCTGAAAGAGTTCGCCGGGCTGAAGAAGGGGGACAGGGCGACCTTCCACCTGCCCATGATTGCCGAGCTCCCCATTTCGATGCTCGCCTGTGCGAGGCTCGGAGTAATCCATAACGAGGTCTTCGGGGGATTCAGCGCAAAGGCGTGTGCAGACAGAGTTGTGGACTCGAAGAGCCACGTACTCATAACTTGCGACGGCTACTACCGCAACGGACAGCTCATAGACAAGAAGAAGGACGCAGACGGTGCCGTCGAAGAGGCTGCGAAGTTAGGGGTCAAAATCGACAAGGTCCTCGTTTGGAGGCGTCACCCCGGGAAGTACGTCTCCTCGGTGCCAATGGTCGAAGGGAGGGACTACTTCGTGGACGAGCTGGTCAAGAAGTACGCAGGGAAGACCACCGAGCCCGTCTCCATGGACGCCGAGGACACCCTCTTCCTCATGTACACCAGTGGCTCGACGGGGAAGCCGAAGGGAGTGCAGCACAGTACCGGGGGCTACCTCGCCTACGTAACGGGGACTGCAAAGTACGTCCTTGACATCCACCCCGACGACATGTACTGGTGCCTCGCGGACATTGGGTGGATTACAGGGCACTCATACATCGTCTATGGTCCTCTCTCCTTGGGCACCACTACGGTGATCTATGAGGGAGTACCTACGTACCCGGACGCCGCGAGGTGCTGGAGGATAGCGGAGAAGCTGAAAGTGAACATCTTCCACACCGCTCCAACGACTATCAGGATGCTGAGGAAGGCGGCGCCTGACGCGCCTGCCAAGTACAACTACCACTTCAAGAGCATGACCACCGTAGGAGAGCCCATCGAGCCCGAGTCGTGGAAGTTCTACTACGAAGTGATCGGGAAGGGAGAGGCGGTGATCACAGACACCTGGTGGCAGACGGAGACTGGTGGGTTCCTGTGCAGTACCGTTCCGGCGGCTGTCCCAATGAAGCCAGGAAGCGCAGGTCCAGGGGTCCCGGGCATCTACCCCGTGGTCTATGACGATGAAGGGAACGTGGTCAAAGGCGGAGAGGGATCTGCAGGGAACATATGCATAAGAAATCCGTGGCCCGGGATAATGCAGACTATCTGGGGAGACCCTGACAGGTTCGTGAAGAACTACTACGAAAGGTACTGCAAAGACAAAAACAGCAAGGACTGGAGAGACTGGCCTTACCTTTCCGGGGACGGCGCAGTCGAGAGCGCCGACGGATACTTCAGAATCCTCGGGAGGATCGACGACGTCATCAAGGTCGCAGGCCACAGGCTGGGGACGAAGGAGCTGGAGAACGCCGCCCTCACTGCCCCCGAAGTGAGTGAGGCAGCAGCCGTGGCGGTCACCGACGAGTTGAGGGGCCACATGCCGCTCATCTTCGTTTCCCTGAAGCCCGGCTTCGAGCCGAGCAAGGAGCTCGCCGAAAAGATTCGGAGCAACGTGGCGAAGGAGCTCGGGCCCATCGCGAGGCCGAAAGCGGTCTACATAGTGTCTGACCTGCCTAAGACTAGGTCTGGCAAGATCATGCGCCGGATCCTGGTGTCCATATCAGAGGGGAGGGACTATGGAGACGCCTCCACCCTAGCCAACCCCGAGGTAGTGGAAAGGATCAGGCAGCAGGTACAGGGGACATAAGCGAGATCAGGGCGCTCCGCAAGTCCCGTAGCCCGGTGTAGCCTCCTCAGTCCGAGACTATTGCTCCGAATCGACCTAGGGCTTGACGGGGAATATTGGGAGGACGATCCTGCCATATACTTCGTTAAGGAGCTGGGCTATCGACGTGTACATGGCGCTCAGGCCGCAGATGACGCCCTCGTAACCAGCGAATGTCGTAACGGAGGAGTTGTTCCAAGCGTTCCCGGCGGCCAGGAGGAAGAAGAGTATGAAGAGGGAGCCGAATACGAACATGAGTGCGCCGTTTAGCTTCAGGGTGCCGACGAACATGAGGAGTGTGAAGAGCCCCCACATGAAAAGATATGCGGCGAGGGAAGAGGATGGGGTAAAGGAAACCAGGCCCATGATCTTGAACAGCACGATCAGAGCAAACGACTCCCAGAAGAGGCCGTAAGAGAGGAAGGCGGTCATCCCGAAGGTGTTTCCTTTCCTGAACTCCAGCGCCCCCGCGATGATCTGGGCTACGCCTCCGTAGAACAGACCCATCGTCAGAATCGGGGAGTCGAGCGGTATGATGCCCGCGTTCCAAAGGTTGAGCAGGACTGTGGTCATGCCGAACCCCATCAGCCCAAGGGGCCCAGGATTGGCAAGGACCGTCTCAGACTTCGTTTGGACTAAAGTAGCCAATGAGATAAACGCCAATCTGGCCATATTAAGCAGGCTCCCGAATGTATTTGGGTGGCGTCCGGGTCTAGCGCAACGCTTCCGCCTGAATCAGCTCGGCTAGTTTCTGAAAGTAGAGCCGCGTCGCCATGGGCATAGCCTCCAGGTTCCGGTCTATGGCCTCGAGGACGTATTTGACGGCTCGCTTCGAGCTCTTGAACTCGAACTTCATGGGAAGAATGGGGTCTTGGTTGACATCGATGGTGTCTACCAGATGGCTCGGCGCCTCAGCCCTTGCGTCGCTTGCAATCTTCTGGTACCAACCTGCCAGCACGTTCGGCTCCAACCCGAGCTTCAGGTCTTCAATCTCCTGGAGCAGTCTGTTCAGGACGAGCATCTCTTCGTTTGCCATCGCGGCCAAGTCCTGTCCAAGGGCTGCCAGCGGTTTAAGGAAAAGTGTGAAAACTAGTTCGCGCCAGAGTTAACTGCAGCGCATCTGAAATATTTCGCTCTTCTCGTATTCGGCTTCCCACATGTGTGTACTGTTTCTTCCCCGGCGGACGGCTAGCAGGGTGTACCCGTCTGGCGCTTCCTTGTACGCACGCTCAAGGATTCGTGCCGCAGGTTCCGAGTCTTCGTCGTAGTTCTGGACAATGTGTTGCCTGTACTTCTCGACTTCTTTCATGTAGTCAGAGAGGCAGAGCGTCTTCCCCTGAAGGCGGGCCGAGGTGATGAGGTTGACCTCTGTGCCGCACGCCCCGCACTTCACCCTTTTCATCCCGTCGTTGAGGCATACTCTTCCCACGCCAACGACCATGGGGAAGGTACCGGGCTGCGTCTCGATGGCTCCGCAAAAGACGCATTTTGCGGGGCCCCTTGAGAAAGAGTGCTGCATTCTTCTCTGAAAAGTGCCGCGAACCAATTTAAGTTTGCCTCGGCGCCAACCTTGTCGATGAGGCTTCAATCCGTGGAGGCGTATCCTATCCAGCTTAGAATGGGGGAGAACCTTCGCGGAGGGAGCTTCTCCTATACCCACTATCAGGCCGTTCTGGTTAGGGTCAGCGTCGACGGAGTCGAAGGGTGGGGGGAGGCAATGACCAGGTTCGACCCTGACGCCACGGCTCTGTTGGTCAGATACCTCGCGAGGGGGCTGATGGGGATGGAGTTCGAGGAAATCAGGCAACCATGGGACAGGTCATGGAAGGAGCTCAGGATACGGGGGCATACGCGAGGCACAGACGTCGAAGCGCTCAGTGGAATCGAAATCGCCCTCTATGATGCCCTGGGGAAGATAATGCGAAAACCGATTGGCTCTCTGTTTTCATCGTCCCCTGCGAGGAAGGTCCCTGTGTTCGCCGGGTCCCTCTTCTCTTCGCGGGGACCTCTCGGGGACCAAGTGGAGGAGGCCATATCCCAGGGACTTGCAGGTGCGAAGGTCAAGATAGGGTTCGGAGCGAGCGAGGACAAGCGGACGCTGGAGAGCGTAAGGAGGAAGTGGCCGAAAGGGCTGCTAGTCGGGGATGCCAACGGGGCCTATGATGTCAGAGGTGCGGCGAAGGCGTGCGATGCATTCGCGGACTTGAACCTAGCGTGGTTCGAGGAGCCGGTGCTGTCAGACGATATCGAAGGTTACGTGGAGCTGAAGGGCTCTCCCGTCAAAATTGGGGCAGGCGAGAGCTGGTTCGTGAATGACTTTCGACTGCCCATCGAGCAGAAGCTTGTTGGCGTCATAGAGCCAAGCGTGAGCAGATGTGGGGGCCTAGGCGTCCAAATCGACGTGGCAAGGAGGGCTGCGAAATTGGGAATCTCATTCTCGCCAATGGTGGGAATGAACTCAGTCTTGTCTCTCGCAGCTTCAATCCACGCAGCGTCGGTCTGTCAGTCGGTTGGCGTTGAGTACAACCCATTTCCTAATCCGCTACAGTCAGAACTCGGTGAGGGGCTAGGTAAGCCGTCGAAGGGGACAATGGAAGTGCCCAAGAAGCCGGGGTTGGGGATTACGGTTGACAGGAGGTTCGTGAAGGCGCACTCACGGTAGAAGGGAGGCGGTCGTCAGAGGAGGCGAACGATCTCATCCACGTTTGAAAGCTTCGCGAGGAGCTTCATGCCCGGGGCATCATGGTCAATGCCGGTGGTCACTAGTATGGCGTCAATCCCAGCCCTCGAGGCCCCGAGAATGTCGGTGTCAACCTGATCCCCAATCATTACAGCCTCACTCTTCTTAGACCCGGCTCGGCGGAGAGCGATGGAGAACATCAGCCGGGAGGGCTTGCCAATGACTGTGGCACGCTTCTGACTGGCGTACTCAATCGCCTTCACCAAAGAACCTGTGGCCATGGCTGGGCCTGACTTGTACATATAGAGCCTAGAGGCGTGCGTAGCAACGATCCCTGCGCCCTTCCTGGCTAACCTTGCAGCATGGTCGAGCTTGTCGTAGGTAAGCTCTCTATCGAGCCCTACGACGACGAAGTCGGCGGTTTCGCCTCGAGTCCTCCTATGTCCGCACCTCCTCATTTCAGCATCGAGTCCCTTCTCCCCGACAAGGTAGTATGACACCTTCCCGTGCCGCTCCCGCAGGTATTCAGCGGTCAGGAGACCGCTCGTCAGGACCTCGTCCTTCTTCACCGGGATGCCGAACTCATGGAGGTACGAGTATACGGTGGCAGCAGAATCCGTAGAGTTGTTCGTGAGGATGAACAGTTTCTTTCCGTTTGCTCTCAGAGCCTCGATGGCCCGGGTTCCCCCGATTTTCACCCTGCTCTCCTTGCCTTTGTAGAATATCCCGTCGAGATCAAACAAGAAGAGACTCTTCGCCCTGAGCAGTCCCTTCAAACCTCTCCCCTCACTACGCCTCGCCCGGCATCCAAGGAGACTTCGGCTCCTGACTTCAGGCCAAGGTAGGCACTACATGGTACCCCCGCCAGGACAGGAATCTGTTTCCCATATACGACCCTTGCCATGACAGAGCCAATTACAGCCGACAAATCGACCACCTCGGTCACAACGGCGGCCGGGTTGTTCCCAAGCCGCACAGTTTCGAGGAACCAAGCAGAGGCGGTGGTGGATCCTTTTCCGTACGGATAGAATAGTATCTTCCCCTTCACGTTCTTTCCTCTCACGTCGCTCCTGACATCTGTTACGACCCCCGTGGAAGGGTCGACGCCATGGGCGAAAGTGAAGGCTCTCCGCGAAACGAGCGCTTCTCCCTGAGCGCTCCCCACTACGAGACCTTTGCCCCTCTCGAGCCACGGTTTCAAGATGTCACCCTTTCGATGATCTCCTTCTGCGGGGCGTAGCCCACTCTGATCTCTCCTTCGGACGACACGATCTCAGCCAGTTTTGCCGAGTTGGTCAGCACGGTGTTGAACCCGAGCGCCTTGAGCGGGGAAATCTCCGCGTCTGTACTGTGGGATACACGCCCCCCAGCCTGTTCGATGATCGCCGATATCCCGGTTCGCTCGGCCATGTCGTAGGCCTGGGAAGAAGTGTAAGCATACATTTTGATGCCCTTCTTCAGCTCCCTGCCTTCGATAAGCCTAGCGAGCTCGCCTAATTCGTTTATGGACAGATGGGGAACACCGAAGGCGACCAGGCCAGGGAGCTCCGATGTCTGGTTCAGATCTGACTCGATGTCGCTCAGGTTCGACCTCGTAATCTCGATCTCCTCGACCTTCTCTCCATCGGTTGCCTCCGCAATTGTCTTTGAACCCGGCGTGATACCTGGAAAATGTATCATTGTGACGGGACCAGCCGCTGCTGCTCCCGCCCCGAGGTGCTTGATTTGGTCGGACGTTACTGAGGAGGGCAACCCTGCAAGGGAAGGAACGCGCGCTCCAGCGTTCCTCCCGATGAAGAACCCTATCGAACGGTAGTCAAGGTCCGAGAGACTCTTCAGGCTGAGCCTGAAGGTGACTCCAGCTTGCCTGTTCTCGTCGAGGAGCATGCCGAACCTGGGGGTCAATCCCAGGATAGCACAAGCAAGGTCGATGCCCGCGGTTATCTTGTTAGATCGCGAGCCGAGGACCGAGTTTGCAAACACGACAGCGGAAGACTCTGCCCATGCGACGACGTCCCTCTCTTTGGGGAAGTTGCAGACCTGGTACTGGACGCATGTCCAGCACCTCATTCCTCCCATTTTAGCGTAGGCGTCGCACAGTCTAAACTGCTGTCTCGCGTAATCCTCAGGGACCCCGAAGCTCCTCCAGTTCTGAAGGTCGATGCTCGCCGGGTCAACGGACGTGGGGACGGCGAACCTCCCGCCCGAATTGGCGAAGCGCTCCAGCACCTCCACCCCCGCGTCGTGCAGGCTGCTGTAATGGGCGAGTACGTGGGCGGACTTGATTGGCACCAGTCTGTCCGCCCCCACCGCGTCCCCCACCTTAGAGACGATCTCCATAGCGAACTGCTTAGCCTCGCCCAATTCTCCCCTGAGCATCTTCTCCTCGGCGGCGTCGAGATGCAACTGTGGGCTCGCCGCGAGAATCTGTTAAAAAGCCATTTTGAATGCGCTAAATTTGGTTCGTCTCCCCCATAACGGCGTTGTGATATCGGCTTAAGGAGAACTGCACCAATAGAATACTCCCGGAGGAGTCTGAATCTCACCGGCCCACCACTGCTAAATATTCTGGAATTGCCTATTAGATTGGTCTCTTCTCCGGGAAGGAAGGCTATTTAGTACTTCAATTCCTTCGGAGGAGGTTGAAATGAGCCGTTTTTAGTGAGAATACGTAGATAACAAGGTTAAAGAAGCTAAGGCACGTTCTCCATCCGTTGAAGTTTTCTTACTTTCTACCGACGAGGCTCACCTTCGGCTTCGGTACCGTTGAAGGCGTGGGAATTGAGGCGAGAGGGCTAGAGTCGACAAATGCGCTCATCGTTACGGACAGGGTCATGTTGAAGACGGGGACAGTGAAGAAGGTAACAGACAGGCTCGCCATCCCGTTCGAAGTGTTTGACGAAGTAGAGGCAGAACCGAAGATAGAGGTTGCCCAGGCTGTCGCAGACAGGGTGAGGTCGAAAGCCTACGACGTTGTGATAGGAGTCGGTGGGGGGAGCTCAATGGATATGGCCAAGGTGGCTGCGGGCTTCGCAACCAACGGGGGCTCGGCCAGGTCATTCGTCGGGAACGACTTATTCGCTAAGAAGCCCGTAGCGTCCATCATGGTCCCCACGACCGCGGGGACAGGGGCGGAGCTCACGGTGACCTCGATGGTGACGGTCGATGGTCATAAACAGTGGATCAACAGCCCTCTCCTCCTCCCCTCCGTAGCGGTGGTGGACCCTGAGCTGACTATGACGATGCCTCCGGGCGTCACTGCCGCTACAGGGATGGATGCTCTCTGTCACAGTACAGAGGCTTACCTTTCCGGCTTGGCTAACCCAATCACTGACTCTGCCGCCCTGGAAGGAATATCCCTGATAGTGAAGAACCTCCAGAAGGCGTTCGGATCGGCGACCGATAGGCAAGCACGTGAATCGATGAGCCTTGGGGCGATGATGGGAGGAATCGCCCTACAGGCGAAGATGGTATATGGTCATTCAATCGGATACACCATCGCGACACGATTCAAGCTTGCCCATGGCGTCTCGTGCGGACTCCCCCTCCCCTACATCATCTCGAACTATGCAGTCGCCTGCGCTCCGAAGATGAAAAAGCTGGCAGAAGCGTATGGGGTAGACCCAGATACGGAACCCCAGACGCTGGGACGGAGGGTTGCTGAGAAGGCGAGGGGAATAGCGACAGACGTCAAGATTCCTACGACCCTGAGGGAAATCGGAGTGGCCGAGTCAGACCTGGGTATGCTCGCAGACGAATGCCTTGCAATGTATCCGAGGGCGAACAGCCCCCTGGTGTTCGACAGGAAAAGCATGACCCAGCTTTATCGCCGAATGTGGGAAGGGGACCTCGAGGCCTAGCCGCAGAAATCTTATGAACATGCGACAAGAGTCAGGGGGAGTTCTGTCATGAAGATGTACATTCAGGGGGAGAGCGTCGATGCTGCAAGCGCAGCCACATTCAACGTCGCCAACCCTGCAACGGGGGATGTCGTCGACTCCGTCCCTAAGGGAGGGAGGGAAGATGCCAAGAAGGCGATAGACGCCGCAGGGGACGCATTCAGGGTGTGGTCGGAGAAGCCTCTGATCGAGCGATCGAGGGTCCTCCTGAGGATCGCCGAGCTCGTAAGAGCGAACGTGGAAGACCTTGCGACGACGCTAACCCTGGAGCAAGGGAAACCCCTCGGAGAGGCCAGGGGGGAAATCAATTCGTTTGCGAACACATGTGAGTACTACGCTGGACTAATCGGCAGGGAAAGAGGCGCGCAGACGCCTTTTTCCACTGGGGAGGGATTCTTCATCGTCACGAAACGCCCGCTGGGGGTCGTGGGGGCAATACTCCCTTGGAACTTCCCCGTCTCTCTGATGGGGTGGAAGGTTGCGCCGGGACTTGCGGCGGGAAACACCTTCGTGGTGAAGCCGGCGAGCACTACGCCGCTTACTGACATTAAGGTAGCGGGCCTTCTCACCAACGCAGGACTGCCTCGAGGTGCGGTTAACGTCGTGACCGGGCCCGGTGCAGTGGTGGGCGAAGAACTTCTTGACAACCCCAAGATTGCGAAGATTGCATTTACCGGGGAAACCGCCACAGGCAAGAGGATAATGGAGGGTTCAGCGAAATCAATCAAGAGGCTGACCCTCGAGCTCGGTGGCTCAGATCCGATGATTGTCTGCGACGACGCAGACCTTGAGCTCGCGGTAGAAGGTGCGGCCTGGGGTAGGTTCAGGAACTGCGGGCAGTCGTGTACCTCTGTGAAGAGGCTCTTTCTTTTCGAATCCATTGCCGACGGGTTCATCAGGAGTTTCGCTCAGAAGGTGAATACAATAAGGGTGGGGAATGGTCTAGACAAGGCGACTCACATGGGGCCGGTCCATACGGAGGAGCAGCGGGAGAAGGTAGAGTCTATGGTCGAGGACGCCGAGGGTAGGGGAGCCAAGGACATAGTGAAAGGAGGGAGGCCGGACCAGAAAGACCTGGCGAAGGGGAACTTTTACACTCCGACAGTTCTCGGTGACGTGGACTACGACGCCCAGATTGCGAGGGAAGAGTGCTTCGGGCCGGCCCTTCCCATTTTTGTTGTAAAGGGCCTCGAGGAGGCTATCGAGCGGGCGAACGATACCCCATACGGCTTGGGCTCCTCAGTGTGGACCAGAGACGTTGAGCGGGCATACCATGCGGCGGAGAGGATTCAGGCAGGGACCACTTGGGTAAACTCGCCCCCCATCGCCAGAGCGGAGGTACCATTCGGCGGCTTCAAGCAGAGCGGATTCGGGAGAGAGCTTGGGATTGAGGGTCTGGATCACTACTTCGAAACGAAGAGCATCCAGGTCCTTGAATACGGGAAAGGGAAGAAATGGGCCTTCCCCATCAACTAGTCGCGCCGGAACTGAGTGCGGTAGCCTGGGCTTTACCCGCCTTCTGGGCGTGTTCAGATGAATCATCCGGAATCTCGCACAACGTCTAAATACATTCATCCGGCGCCGGTGAAAGAAAATGGCTCAGTTTGCTAGGATAAAGCTCACGAGCACCAACCTGCCAGAACTTGAGAAGGTTGCAAACGACATCAGGGAGATCGCTGACAAGACGGGCGTTAAAGTCCGTGGTCCTCAGCCGCTCCCGACAAAGAAGCTCAAGATCACAACAAGGAAGGCTCCGACCGGGGAAGGGAGCCACACGTTCGACCACTGGCAGCTGAGGGTCCACAGGAGGATACTCGACGTTCAACCTGACGACAGGACGATGAGGCAGATTACAAAGCTGAGAATCCCAGAGGACGTTAAGGTAGAACTAATTCTAACATCCTAGGACTGGTTCCTTACCCAATCGATTGTTCGCAGCAGCCCCTGCTCTAGGGTCAGCTCGTGCTCGTACCCCAATTCTGATCTCGCCCTCTCCATGGAGGGGTAGCTGATCTGGGGCTCCGCCTCCAGCGCAGTGCGAGGGGGGGCGAGGTTGAGCTTTGACTTCGAGCCTGTAAGTTCTTTGATCGTCTCCGCCAGCTCCCTTATCGTGACTGGTCTCTCGCCCCCGAAGTTGTACGCCCTTCCGACCGCATTGTCGTTGCTCAGAATAGTAAGCGCCAGCTTAGCAAAGTTGTCTGCGTGCGAGGGGGACGTGGTGTCCCTTCCGCCGTTGAACAGAGTCAGGGGCTCGTCCTTCAGGCAAGCCCGGATGAACCTGATGGTCGCCCTCGTCGGCTGGTCGTACTCTCCAAAGAGGAGCCAGCTTCTTGTAAGGGACACCGGAAGATTCTTGGTCTTGTAGAAGCTCATGGCCAGGTTCTCCAAGACCACCTTCGAGTAGTCATAGGGGACCCTCGGGTCAAAGGGGGTGTCCTCTGTGACAGGGTTCTTCTTTGGCGCCCCGTAGACATTCGCCGAGGAAGTGCAGAGAATCCGTCTCGCCTTCTTCCGGAAGGCCAACTCTAGCATGTTGAGGCTTCCAAAGCAATTGACCTCGAAACAAAGTTTCGGGTCCTCCACCGTCTTTCTGATCTCTGTTATGGCAGCCATATGGACAATGGCGTCGAAGTCAAGGGATGCCAGCCTCCCGAAAATGAAGTCCTTGTCGAGGAGGTCCCCTGAGACATCCCACCCGGAGATGTCTGTTGCTATCGTTTCGACCCCCTTCTGCTGGAAGTATTTCACAAGGTTCCTCCCGACCATCCCCGAAGCACCCGTGACTAGGACCTTCAACGGCTCCACCGGCCGACCTCCATTCTATTTAAGCAGAGGAGACGATTCCCGATTTCTTCGATAGTTCTGAGACCAATTCGGGGTCTACCACTCCGTACCCCATGGTTTCAGTCCCGTCTGCCATTGTAAGGGGAAGTCGGGATACGTAGTAGGGAACTTCGTAATCCCCGACCCTATCCGGGGGTGCTCTGTAGACTCGGCTCCAGGTGTTAGCCTTCAGTTCGTAGCAGGAGACGGAGGTAACCTTTCTCTCGCCGAACCCTCCTCCCCTCCCTCCAGCCGCAAGTGAGCCCTCACCAATGTTGAGCACAAAGAGCGTGTTCTCACTCGACTGGGGTCTAAGGTCGACATCCTTCCTCGCGATCACGATGGCCCTTGACGGGCCTGAGAGGATGACGATGAGTTCCTCAAGGGCGTCCAATGGTGCCCTACACCGAGGTCCGGGTCTATAAGCAAGTAAGGGACCGAGAGCCCGGATTCTCCCGGCGTTTGAGATAATCTGTTAGGAGAATCACGGCGTCAGGGGTCATTGAGCCGTCCCCGAACATTGCCCGCACCTGCGGCGCGGCAACCTCCTTTACGCCCTCGACTTCTTCTTTGTCAATCCTGCAGGGCTTGTCTGTTCGGGCGACATAGAGAGTCACCCACTCCCTTTCGGTTAACTCCCCTGACCGAAAGGGAGGCAGGAGATGCTTCCCAAGTCTGGCTAGTCTGGCGGAGATCCCAAGCTCCTCCCTTAGCTCCCTCCCGGCAGCCTTTTCGTAGGTCTCCCCAGCCTTCACGTGCCCAGTGCTAGAGAGGGTCCAAAGTCCTGGATGCCACAAATCTCTCTTGCTCCGTTGCTGAAGCAGGAATTCGCCGGCGCTGCGCACCACCAGGACAGCCACTGCTCGGTGGAGCAACCCCTTCTCTAGGCAATCCCTGATGCTGGCGGTCCCTGTCACAATGTCGCGCTCGTCGACCAGATCGACCGTTTCACTTGAGGGCAACTCGCTTCTCAGCACCATCGCTATCATATACGATAATGTGAGTTTCTGAGAGCCTCGTCGTGGGGTATGGGGGAGGGCAATTGGGGCTTTTTCGAGGTTCACCGACCGGGGTTAGACGGCCGTTGCGGCCGGAGTTCCTCCCCCCGCCGGGCGCGCGGTTGCAGCGCTGTACATCTTCGGAGTCCTCCCTATGTAGACGTTGATGAGGATGAGCGCAACGATTGCAATCAGAATCAGGGCTATGGTGTAGTTGAAGTTGTTGAAGACATCGAAGGTCGACAACGCTGCTACGACCACTCCCCACCCAAGGTAGAAGCTCCTCTCGCTGACGTCGAAGATGGTGAAGGCAGCGACCACAGTCCAGAGCCCCCCTAAGAGCAGCACAAGGGATACCATTCTTGCGAGATCAATGATCCCGACCAGCCAGGCTGCTATGGAGAGCAATACCACTATGATGATTCCTGCCCCGTACCCTAGTTTCAGGCGTGCCGCACCTCTGGTGTCTCCTTGCGGGCGGGTATTAAGGGGTCTCGGTCAATGATTCCGAAGAAGGGAGGGAGAACAGGCCGAACCTTCCCTCGTAGGCGTGTGCCAAGCGCAAGACGGCCGTTTCATCGAAGAGCTTCCCTATGACCTGCACTCCGAGGGGAAGCCCATCCGCCACTCCCGAGGGGATAGAGGCCACAGGGAATCCTACGTAGTTGAAAGGCAGAGTTAGGCGGTTCAGCGCGGAGTAGACCGTGATCTCCTTACCGTTAATGGTCGTCGTTTTCTGTCCAATTCTTGGTGCTGGAATCGAGGTTGTGGGGGCGATGAGGAAGTCAAACCTGTCCATCGCCTGGGAGAAGCGCTCTATGATGGAAGGGCGGGAATTGATGGCATTTACGTAGTCGACCGCCCGTATGTCTTTGCCCAGCTCCAGCAACCTCCTGACATCTTCTCCGTAGAGTTCTGGGACGGTGTCGAGCCACTTCTGGTGAAAGGCGGTAGCCTCCGCACGGCGTATTACGAGCCACTTTTCATAAATCTCCTGGACTTCGTCGAGGTCTGCCTCGCCGACGGTGCAGCCTATGTCGCGTAGATTGGAAGCGAACCTCTCGAAGTTCTCTTCGACACTCGGGTCGACATCATCATGGAAGTACGGCCGCACCACTCCGATCCGCGCGCCTGGGAAGGGCGCGGACAAATTCTCGAGGTAGTCCGGGACTGGCTCATCGACGGTCGTCATATCTGACTTGTCGTGCACTGCTATCGCCTGGAGCAGCGCAGCGGAGTCCCAGGCGCTCTGGGCCAGGACACCAACGGTATCGAGTGAAGCAGCCAGCGGAATCACTCCAAGCCTGCTCACCCTGCCGTACGTGGGCTTGAAGCCCATGATCCCGCAAAGGGCGGCTGGAATCCTCACGGAACCTGCGGTATCAGTTCCGATCGCACCCGCGGCCATTCCCGTTGTCACGGCCACGGCTGAACCCCCGCTTGACCCTCCCGCCACCCGGTCGTGGTCCCAGGGGTTCCTGACGGGCCCGAAGTTTGGATTGTCACTCGTCACCCCCGCGGCGAACTCATGCAAGTTTGTTGTACCGACCAGAACGGCCCCCTGTTCCTTCAGCCGACGGACGGCCGTGGAGTCGTAGCTCGCAATGTTTTCGGCAAGTATTCTCGAGCCGGCGGTGCACCTTACGCCCTTGATGTAGAACACGTCTTTCACTGCAATTGGGATTCCGTCGAGGGGCCCGAGCGCCGCCCCAGCCCTATGTCTGCTCTCTGACTCCTCTGCAGCCCTAAGCGCAGGTTCTCCAAGGACAGTGATAAAGCAGTTCAGCGCTCGACCCAGTTTCTCGATTCTGCCGAGGCACGCTTTCGTTGCTGCAATTGGGGAAAGGGTTCCTGCCCGGAACGCCTCTGACAGGGCTCGAATTGTTTGAGGGTTGTGAGTTCTGGCTGGAGCGGACTTCGAGGGAGTCAGCCTAGTGCCACCGGTAGAATGCGGGATGGGACTCCCTAACGGCAATGAACAGACCCGTCATCGTCGCGGTGACCATTCCGTCAACCTTCAGCTCCCCCGAGACGCTCACCCTGTCCCCCTTCACCCTCGTCGCCCTGGCGCTGACCTGCCACTTCTTGTCTATCGAAGACGGGTGGAGGAACTTGACGGTGTATTCCGCGGTTACCGTGCCCGGAGGGGATGACAGTTTCCTTGACTTCATGAGCGCATAGGCCGCCGCCCAGTTCCCTTGACAGTCCAGGAGGACAGAGATGATTCCGCCGCTCCCGAATTTCCCGAAGGCGACGTGATGCGGCTTCGGTTTCCAGTCAGCGACCACAGATTCGCCGACTGGGAGGCTCTTCAGCCTAAGGCCCTGCGTATTCTTTGGCCCGCAGCCGAAACAAACGCCGTATGGTGCGTACGTGTCTTGGAGGTTGTCAGCCATTGTATCTACATTCCATCTCGAACCACGCGTGAAGAATAAGAGCCGTGTAACAGGCTTTGAATAAATAGAGTTTGCGGAGCAGACCATCCCCCCGGGTCCGCAAGGATATTACCATGTAAGCCCGGGTGCCCGCAGGGCATGTCAGACTCGCCAGAAGCAAATCTGTCCCAACTTGCCATTGGCACCGGAACACAGGGCCCGTTCTTGATAGACGCGAACCTTGTCGTAACGGGACGCACGTGTGTGCTAGGGAGCAGCGGGAGCGGGAAGAGCTACGCCGTTGGCGTGCTCTGCGAAGAGCTGTGCAGGAACGAGGTGCCATTCGCGATAGTGGACACGGAAGGGGAGCACACAGGCATCAAAGAGAAATTCGAAGCGATCTGGGTGGGAGAAGAGAAGGACAGCGACGTTTCGTGGGACAACCTCGACCTTAGGGACCTGGCGCGTCAGGCTCCAGACATTTCGCCTCTGATCCTCGACGTCTCTGACCTTACAGACCCTAAGGAGAAGGTGTCTTCGTTCATCACCTCACTCTACGAGACGCTCACCCAGCGGCGGACCCCCTACCTGGTCGTGGTAGAGGAAGCTGACAAGTTCGTCCCGCAGTACGGCCAGAGGGTTCCCATCTTCGCCGAGGTGGCAAGAAGAGGAAGGAAGCGCGGGATGGGGCTGATGATCTGCTCGCAGCGGCCCTCCCTGGTGGACAAGAACGTGCTCAGCCAGTGCGGGAACCAGTTGATTGGGAAATTAATAATCCAGAACGACCTCCAGTCGGTCGCCCAGTTCTTCCCGGGGAAGGGTCTGCCAAAGGAGCTGACGACGCTAAAGGCGGGACAGTTCTTCGCGATGGGAGGGTTCGCCCCGGTGCCCTCATTGGTGACGATCAAGAGGCGCATGACAAAGCCCGGGGGTGTAACGCCGTCCCTCTCAAAGAGGATCGTAAAGAAATACGAGGGGCCAATAAACCAGCGTGCCAACGAAGCGTCTGGGCCGGGGATGGCCAATCGATCCTCAGCCAGGGTCGCCAAGGGTCTCCCGCCTTCGGTAAAGGAGGAAGACATTCCCATTGTGGTCAGGAGGGAGCGCAGATTCGGAATATTCGGACCGCGAGAGACAGTCACAGGCGTGACTCCTCAGTACCGAACGCTGATTCAACTGGGAGTAAGGAAGCGCAGAGGGCTTCTCAAGCGGAGGTTCGAGACCGTGTACGCGTACCTGGATGCCGCCACGGGCAAAGAAGTTCTAATCGGGAGGGGGCTCGAGGTGGTTGGTGGGTTCGAGAAGCTGCTGGGGCTCACCACTCTGCAGGTGGAGGTACTGAAGGAGGTCAAACCAGACAGCGACACCAGCGCTCTCGATGTGTCCAGCGCAATCGGCGAATCGAAGCCGAGTGTGACGAGGGTTCTCAACTTTCTGGACAACAGGAGACTCGTGAGGAGCATAGAGGTAAGGAAGAGGATGCTCTACAGGCGTCTCATTGACCTTCCAGGGGAGCCTTCTGAGTACTCTCCCCTAGAGTTTGACGAGGTACCCGTGGAAGACGGTAGGATATTGGCCCCAAGGCTAAAGGAATCGGACGTCAAGGAAGCGGTCAAAGGCCTGTGGGAGGGTGCAGACGTGGAGAGTTTTGAGACGTTCCTGTACCCTGTGTTCAAGGTAGAACTCGTGGTCAGGAGGAAGCACCGCTCGGTACTGATCGACGGGAGAAGCGGGAAAGAACTGTCTTTCTAGAACTCTCAGCAGACGTCAGGGGCTGGCTCTTTAGCTTGCGCTAGCCAGGGAGCTCGTCCAGGATTTTTGTACCCGAGCTGGTTCCGATCCTACTAGCCCCGGCATTAATCATCTCCAACGTCTTCGCGAGGGTCCCGATGCCCCCGGCTGCCTTGACCCCCGTTCGGTTGGCGAGCACCTTCCGCAGAAGGGACACGTCCGAGACAGTAGCGCCACTAGTGCCGAACCCTGTAGAGGTCTTCACGAAGTTTGCTCCCGCCTGCTCTGCGAGACGGGCCCCCTTGACCTTCTCTTCATCTGTAAGGTAGCAGCACTCGATTATGACCTTCAGGATGGTGTTCGAACGTCCGCAGAAGGCGGCGACTTCATTTATGTCCGAGAAGTACGTCTGCGTGTCCCCAGATTTCAGGGCGCCTATGTTAGAGACCATGTCAATCTCCCTCGCACCGTCTGTTATCGCCCCTCTAGCTTCCATGAGCTTCATGTCGGTAGTTGCAGCCCCGAGGGGGAAGCTCACCACTGAACAGACCACCGTGCCGCTCCCTGCGAGCCTCCGCGCCGCCCGCTTTACGTGGACTGGGTTGAGGCACACCGCCCAGAATTTGTACTTCAGAGCCTCGTCGCAGAGGACATCGATGTCTGCCGAGGCCGCTGTTGCTTTGAGGACTGTTTGATCTATGATCCGGGCTAATTCGGATCTTTTGTCCAGGTGCACCGGGGGGATAAGCTCGACCATGCCTTTCAGAGCCAAGGGACTGACCCGTCCTCATAAACTGGGGGCACCATTCCCATAGTTGAAAGCAAGCGTGGCAGCGAACAGGAAGGGGCCCGACCCCCATGCGCCAGTACCCGACCTATTTCTCAATAGTGAGAAGAGTCTTGGAACCTTAAATCGGAGGAGCCAACAAATAGATTGATGCGAGAAAGGAGAGATCTCGAAAAGAAGCACCTCCCGGGCTCCACTTACGAGGACTGGCTCAGCGTGCAGACGTCGGTTCCGAGCGGCAGAGCTCACCGGGTCCCTGCGCCCGACATCTACGAGGAGTGGGTGGAGGGGCGTATCCAAGAGAAGCTCGAGGAGAAGCGCCGCCAGCCCCTGCGCTCCCGGAGCCCCAGAAGGTAGCCCTCCCCAAGAACCCTTCGAGGCGGGGAGACAGTCACAGGCCTTCTTCGTCGGTTTCTCAGAGTTGGGAATTGTGCCTACGATTTATTATGACGAACGGACTGCTTTCCAGAGGAAGATGCAGCGCCACGCCGGACCGTTGGCAAGGGATTTCATGGGGAAGGGAGTAGTCACCATTTCCCAGGAGTCGAAGGTAGCCAGCGCCATCCAGACGATGGATGGACACAACATCGGGAGCGTCGTGGTGCTGGACAGCCTTGGCCCTTGCGGAGTGTTCACCGAAAGAGACCTACTAAGCAGGGTTCTCGCGAAGGGGAAGGACCCGGAGTCGACGGTCGTAATGGAGGTGACTTCGCCCAAGTTCCCCACAATAACCTCCTCACTCACGCTGGAGGAGACTGCTACGGCCATGGTCGAGAAGAAGAGCAGGCTCATGGTGTTCGAAGGAGCTGAGCTCGTGGGGATAGTTACCCCCACGGACCTTGTGAGGGTGCTCAAAGGGATCGGTGCTGACTTCTCGATACTGAAGGTGATATCCACACGACTCGTCACCGTGGCGCCCGAGGCCCATGTGAACGCCGTGGTCAAGCTGATGGACGAACGAAAGACGGGGAGCGTGCTGGTGAGCGAATATGGACAGTGGACGGGGATATTCACCGAGCGCGACCTTCTGAAGCGGGTTCTCGCACCCAACAAGAGCCTCGACACACCCGTGACGGATGTGGCGACGAGGCCGGTCATTACCGCCGAGCCTGGAATCTTCGGGAGAGAAGTGGCGGGCATGATGGCGATACACGGCTTCAAGCGACTCCCGCTGGCGCTGGAAGGAGAGGGCGTCGGGATAGTGACGGCGAGGGACGTGGTGGAGGCATTCGCCATGGCGAATAAGCCCAGGGCGCCCCGTGTTAACTGGGTCCAGTGGAACTGACGGCACTTATCGGGACAGAGGAGCTTCCTTGAGGCGTTTGTTCCCTCGGATGAGTGCAGCGAGTCTGTGCCCTCCGACCTCGGAGGCTTCGAACTGGACCCTAGCTACCGGCCTGCGGATGTGAATCATCCGGGTAAGGTCGGACGGCGTCCCTAGGACAACGGCGTCACAGGAGACACCATTGATGCTCTTCTCGAGTTCCTTCAGTTGCTCATCGCTGTAGCCCAGTGCTGGCATGACCTTCCCCAGCTTGGGGAACCGGCTGTACGCCTTGCGAATGGAACCGACCGCCTTCGCCCTCGGGTCGACGAGGATTCCCCTGACACTCCTAGCAGCGACCGCCCCCGCCCCTTCGGAGAGACCCCCATGTGTCACGGACGGGCCATCCTCCACCACCAATACCCGCTTCCCACGCACAAGGTCGGGCTTGTCGAGGGTGGCAGTGGAATTGGTCCTGACAACCAATGCGTTTGGGTTAAGCGCGCGGCAAGAGCTGATCACCTGCTCAATCGCCTTCCTAGATGCGATGTTTACTTTGTTGACCACTATAGCATCGGCCAGCCTGACGTTCGTTTCCCCGGGGTAATACCTTGACTGGTCCCCCGGCCTCATGGGATCGACTACGGTTATGGTAAGATCCGGGAGGTAGAAGCTGAAGTCATTGTTCCCTCCGTCCCATATGACCACATCCCCTTCCTTCTCAGCCTGCTCCAGGATCGCCCCGTAGTCCACCCCGGCATAGACCACTATGCCCTTGTCAATGTGCCCCTCGTACTCCTCCCTTTCCTCGATGGTGGCGTGGTACCTGTCAAGGTCTTCATGAGTCTGGAACCTCTGAACGGCTACGGATAGGTCGCCGTAGGGCATCGGGTGCCTGACCACTACGGGCTTCAGCCCCATCTTCAGCAATATGTCAACGACCATCCGGCTTATCGTGCTCTTCCCCGCTCCGGTTCTGTCGGCCACAACGGCGACGACGGGTTTGGAAGACCTCAGCATCGTGTCCCTGGGCCCAAGTAGGTGGAAGCTCGCCCCCATCGACTGGACGAGGGAAGCCTTGCCCATGACGTAAGTGTCAGTGACATCGCTGTAGGCGAAGTAGACGTCTGTCACCTCGTGCTTCTCGATGAGCTCAGCCAGTTGCTCTTCTGGGTAGATAGGTATTCCACTTGGGTATAGCCTGCCTGCGATGGACGCTGGATAAGTCCTGTTTGCGATGTATGGGATTTGGGTCGCAGTGAAAGCAACGACGTTGTACTCAGGATTGTCCCGGAAGTACACATTGAAATCCTGGAAGTCCCTCCCGGCAGCACCCATTATGATGGCGTTTCTGGTCACAACTAAGCACCTACCCCGCCTGCGACTTGAGCGTATATAATTGAGAAGCCGATTCTTAGGTCTGGGAACATACCCCTCCCCCGGAGTCTCCTTTCTTCAGTCCACCATGAAGAGGGTGGTCGGCTTCTTGCAGCTCGCCTTGTGGGGGCACCCGCTCGGGATCCAGAATGCCTGTCCTTTTCCCACCAGCATAGCCCTCTGAAGGGCGAATTCGAGGGTGAGCTTCCCTGAAGTTACGTATCCTATGTGAGCTTTGATGCACCAGTCAGACTCCTTCCACCTGGGGGAAACTTCGAGGACGCGGATAGCTCGCCCGTCGCCCGAAACCTGTTTCTTTGCTCGGCCTACGGCGCCTCCACCTTCCACCTTGGCCCATGAAAGCGCGGGGAACTTGAATAGGAGTGCTCGTTTCTTGGAACGCAACTTCAGCACTGGCGAGGATCAATGATTTAGCGATTTCAACAGCCGAGAAGGCATAACGGACATTTCAATAACTGGGTGGTTTCTGACCGGCGACAGGATCGAGAGCAGGTCATGGAAGCGCTGAAAGCAACAAAGCTCACAAAGGTCTACAAGAAATCGAAACAACCTGCTCTGAGCTCCGTCGACCTGAGGATCGAGGCAGGGCAGATATTCACGATGCTAGGCAGGAATGGAGCGGGCAAGACTACCTTTCTGAGGATCGCGAGCACACAGTTGATGCCCACTTCGGGGAGCGTGAGCGTCCTTGGGCTGGACGTGGTAAGCGACGCCAAACAGCTGAGGGAGCATATTGCAATCACACCACAGGAGGCGGAGACCATCTACCCCCTTACACCGCGGGACCACGTGCTGCTCAACCTGAGGATGCGCGGCATGCCGAAGGAGGAGGCGAAAAAAAGGGCACAAGAAGCGCTGGACGAGCTCGAGCTGAGCGACGTGGCCGACATGAATTCGGAATGGCTTTCTGGTGGCATGAAGCAGAGAGTCATAGTGGCCATGGCCATCCAGACCGACGCCGAGCTCATCTTCCTGGACGAGCCCACCATAGGGCTCGACCCTCTCAACAGGAGAAAGGTGTGGGAGCAGCTGACGAAGCTGAAGAAGAATGGCAAGACGATCATCCTCACCACTCACTACATGGACGAAGCCGAAGCCCTGTCAGACAATCTCGTCATAATCAACAGGGGGAGGGTGGTGGCGTCTGGGACGCCTAAGAGCGTCAAAGAATCCGTGACTTCTAGAAGCACCAGGGTGGACGTCTACGACAGGTTCACCCAGTCAGAGCTCAGCCAGTATGGCAGCGTCTCATCTATAGCGGGAAAGTTCAGGGTATTGACGGACGAGGAGGGGGCAAGGAGCCTCGGCGAAGAAGCTGTTGCTAGGAGCGCGACCATTTCGATGAGCCCAGTAACTCTCGATGACGTGTTCGTTGACATTGTCGGCGAGGCCGAAAAGGGGGAAGAAAGTGAAGCCTAGGGAAAGGATCAGATCCCTCTGGGCAATAATGTACTACCTCGGGTTCACCCCCATGCTGAGGAACCCACTCTTCATCGCCTTTGTGTTCTCAACTCCGTTCACCCTCCTGTTTATCCTGTTCGTAGCTAGCAATGGGACAGCACTCCCCTACGGACTGGCGGGTGCACTGACCATGGTAACCACAGAGCTGGGGCTCTTTGTCGGGACTGATCTAGCGACCTACAAGTTACAGAACAGGTTTCAAGACATCGTGGTCGCTTCGCCCGTCACTCCCCTCGAATACATGTTCGGCGTAGCGCTCTCGGAGCTCATTTTTGGGGCTCCGGCCCTCGTAATCCTGCTTGCCCTGATAGCGGGGCAGGGCGCCTCGGCGGTAGCCCTAGCCAGTTGCCTCGGAGTAGTGGTACTCCTTTGGGTTACCACGACAAGCCTGGGATTTTTCTTTTCTGCATACGCCCCCAACACGCAGAACGCGTTCATCATCAATGGATTCATCACCACGATCCTCTCGGTCCTGCCGCCGGTTTACTACTCCGTTAATGTGCTTCCGAAATTCCTGGTGCCCCTTGCGGAAGTCATCCCCACGACTGAGGCGTCAGCACTTTTCCAAGGGACCATAGGGCTCGGTTACTCGATAGAGCCGGCGTCGGGCTTTGCCGTCTTGCTGGTGGCGACGGTGTTGATGCTCCTGCTCGTATCGTTTAGGATGAAGTGGCGCGAGAACTAGGCGAAGAAACAAGGAGGCGCCGGGGGAGGGATTCGAACCCGCGCGACCGATAACGGTCACGGGCTGTCCTGCGGGGACTCAAGGCCCGCGCATTAACCACTCTGCCACCCCGGCGTTGACGCGGCTCTGAAGGACTGTCTTCTTATCTTTTAACAAGAAATCAAGGCTTCAGGCAACGGTTTTACCTCGCTGCATAGGGACGCGGCACAGATGGAAGCAAAGGTGCGGCCTGCCGAGGCGGCGGACAAAGCACCGCTCATGAGCTTCATCAAAGACGTGTGGGGAGGCCAAGACTACATCCCTTTCGTATGGGACAGCTGGCTGCACGACAGGCGGGGCAAAATGTTTGTCGTCGAGGCAAATGGATCTCCCGTTGGGATGAACAGGGTCAGGTTCCTGGAGGACGGATCGGCCTGGTTTGAAGGGGCAAGGGTGCATCCCGCGTATCGCGGAATGGGACTGGCTTCGATGCTCGCCGAGAACTCGATGCGGTACGCAGAGTCCAGGGGCGTGAGAGTGTTCAGGCTGACCAGTGGGTCTCGCAACAAGATGGCCCACAGGCAGATTTCGAGAATCATGTTCAACGAAGTCGCTCGGTTTAGTGTTTACGAGCCCCCGAGAGGCAGGATGCCGAAGGCAACGGGGGCGGCGACTCTCATGACTCTCGGGGAGCTCACGAGAGTAATGGACCTCCTCAGGGCGGCAAAGGAGTTTCGACTAGGAGGCGGGGTGTTCTGGCACGATTTCACCGCTGCCTCGCTCACGGAGAACGTGGTATCTGGTCTGCTCGCTGAGGGAGCAGTCTGGCGGGAGGGGAATGCGTTGGGGGTGACCCGAATTGGGGATGAAGGGGAAGGAGTTTGGGAACAGATTTGCTATCTCGGCGGGCCAGTCTCTGACTCGATGAGGCTCATTAGGGCGCTCATCGGGAGACACAAAAAGGTCAGTGAAAGATTCGTGTTCGTTCCCCAGAAGTCCCCCATAATTCCTGCGCTGAGGGGAGAGGGCTACGGGCGGAATTTCTCCATGGTTCTTTTCGAACGCAAGTCCGCCAACGGTTAAAACGAGCAGACGGGCGTCGCCGCCCATGGACAGCAGCGCAAACAAGATTGCAGTCCTGGGCGCAGGGCTCATGGGTCATGGAATCGCCCAGGTCGCCTCTCAGGTGGGCGGATACGAGGTCTCTATGCTCGATGTCGAGCAGAGGTTCCTCGATGGAGGAATGAAGATGATCAGGGACAGCATCGGGAAGTTCGTGGAAAAGGGGAAGCTGACGGGGGAACAGGGTGAGTCGGCCATCGGGAGAATACATCCGACTCTCGACCTGGCCGAGGCGGTGAGGGGAAGCTCGCTTGTAATTGAAGCCGCGACGGAGGACCCCAAACTCAAAATGGATCTCTACCGAAGAGTGGCAGAGCTCGTCGAGAAGGACGCCATCGTCGCCTCCAATACGTCTTCAATCAGCATCACCCTCCTGGGGTCGGCCACAAAGAACCCCGAGAACGTCTGCGGGATGCACTTCTTCAACCCGCCCCAGTTAATGTCTCTCGTTGAGATAATCAGGGGCAAGAGGACATCCGATGAAACAGTCAGGCGTGTCGAAGAGGTTTCGGGGAAGCTTGGAAAGGAGACGGTCCTGTGTAAGAAGGATTCGCCTGGGTTCATAGTGAACAGAATACTCGTCCCAGCACTGAACGAGGCTACTTTCCTCGTTCATGAGGGCGTGGCCGACCCCGAAGACATCGATAAAGCGGTCAAGCTTGGGCTCAACTGGCCCATGGGGCCCCTTCAGCTACTCGACTACGTGGGACTGGACACCACGTTCAACATCACACAGGTGTTCATGAACGAATTCCAGGATAGCAAGTATCGGGTAAGTCCGCTCCTGCGGGAGATGGTACGCGCAGGGATGCTGGGGAGGAAGAGCGGCAAGGGTTTCTATGAGTGGAGCTCGCCTGGTGCCACCAAGACAAAGTGAACTACTCCCAAAGCCCCATTGTTCGCAGCACAACCATGACGCTATCATTAATACGATCGCGACATGGCCTTTGACCCATGGATTACGAAACAATCCTTGCTTCGAAGGAAGGGATGCTGGGAATAATCACCCTGAATCGTCCTCAAGCCATGAACGCTTTGAACCCAAAGTTGGTGGAAGAGGTAAGTTCAGCTCTAGGGGAGTTCGAGAGGGATGATGAAGTGAGGTGCCTTGTGATTACAGGTAACGAGAGAGCTTTCTCGGCAGGGGCAGACATCAAGGACATGGCGGAGAAGACTGCTGTGGAAATGGCTATGTCTGGACACTTCGCCCCTTTTTGGAACAAGGTTGGGAACTACCCCAAGCCATTGGTAGGGGCGCTAAGCGGGTATGTCCTGGGTGGAGGGCTTGAACTCGCGATGAGCCTCGACGTCCTGATAGCCTCCGAGACCACTCAATTTGGGCAGCCGGAGATAAACATCGGAGTCATGCCTGGAGGGGGAGGGACTCAGAGGCTGGTGAGGGCTGTAGGGAAATCCAAGGCGATGGAAATGGTACTCACCGGTAATAGGATCGGGGCCGAGGAGGCGAAGGCCCTGGGACTGGTGAGCAGAGTCGTCCCAAGGGAGGTATACCTTGAAGAGGCGAAGAAGGTGGCAAACGATATCGCGTCGAAGTCCCCAGTAGCGGTGAGAATGGCCAAGTTGGCCGTTAGCAAGTCCTTCCAGATGAATCTGAACGACGGCTTGGACTTCGAGAGGGAGCTCTTCTTTCTCCTGTTCGCATCCGAGGACAAGAAGGAAGGGATGAACGCCTTCATTGAGAAGCGGAAGCCTGTGTTCAAGGGGAAGTAGATGGGCTACGAGACAATCAAAACCGAGACCTCGAACGGCGTCCTGTGGATAACACTGAACAGGCCGGACAAGCTGAACGCCTTCAACGATCAGATGGGGGATGAGCTCCTGGACGCACTAAAGGAGGGGACGAAGTCGGCGGAGTGGAGGTGTCTCGTTCTCACGGGCGAAGGGAGGGCCTTCTCTGTGGGAGAAGACCTGAACACGAATAGGTCGATATATGACAGCGGTAAACCAATGCGTTTGGGGGAAGTGGTGAAGAGGAGATACAATCCCATAGTGCAAAGCATCAGAAGAATGGAGAAGCCCGTCCTTGCTTCGGTTAACGGCGTCACGGCCGGAGCCGGATTGGGGCTGGCGCTTGCATGCGACCTCAGGGCGGCCTCGGACAAGGCTACCTTCCACGAAGCTTTCGTCAAGGCCGGCCTGGTATTGGATTCAGGGACAAGCTTCTGGCTCCCTCGGATCCTGGGCCTGGGGAAAGCTATGGAGGTCGCACTCCTTGGAGAGCCCATCGACGCGGGGAGGGCGCTGAGCCTCGGCCTGGTCAACTGGGTTTTCCCCGACGAGAGCCTCAGGGCCCAGTCGGAAAAGATAGCGGAGCGACTCGCCAAAGGCCCGACCAAAGCCATGGGCTTGGCAAAGCGCGCGCTAAATCGCGCGGTGGTCGTCGACCTTGACTCGTCCCTTGAGTACGAGATGTACCTACAGGACATAGCGGGGAGGACTCAGGATCACATGGAGGGAGTCAAGGCATTCTTCGACAAGAGAGAGCCGAGCTTCACCGGCCAATAGGAGACTATCGAGAAGGTCAGAGCGGACGAAGACGAGGCGCTTCTCGGCAAAAGGAGATAAGCATCTGGCCTTCGCGCGCCTCCCATGAAGGACGAGGCGGTAGTGGTCGAAGCTGTAAGGACCCCCATTGGAAGGTATGGTGGGATTCTCAGGTCAGTCCGGCCCGACGACCTGGGGGCGCTGGTGCTGAAGGCTGTTCTTGACAGATCAGGAATCAACCCTGCATCGATTGATGATATCTACTTCGGCTGCGCGAACCAGTCAGGGGAGGACAACAGGAACGTAGCGCGGATGTCCCTGCTCCTCGCGGGTATTCCTTACTCGGTGCCGGGAGCGACGGTAAACAGGCTCTGCGGGTCAGGTCTAGAAGCTCTCAACTCTGCTGCTAGGGTCATAGTCGCCGGCGAGGGTGAGATTCTCATCGGTGGGGGTGTGGAGAGCATGACTCGGGCGCCGCTGGTGATGCTCAAGCCGGAGGTTGCCTTCGGGAGAGGGGGTGCTACACTTGTGGACACTACAATCGGATGGCGCTTCGCAAACCCAAGCTTCCTTCCCGAATACCCGCCGTTGTCGATGGGGGAGACAGCTGAGAACCTCGCAGACAAGTACAAGATAAGTAGAGCCTCTCAGGACGAGTTTGCACTCTCGTCGCACATGAAAGCGGTAGATGCTACCCGAAGCGGGAGGTTCAAGGACGAGATAGTACCTGTCAAGACAAGCGAAAGCCCGGGCGGCGTGAGCGAGGACGAAGGACCCAGACCGGACACGTCTCTGGAGAAGCTCGCTGCTCTGAAGCCATCCTTCAGGAAGGATGGGACTGTCACTCCTGGCAATTCCTCGGGCATCAACGATGGAGCCGCAGCAGTCTTGCTGATGGGGAAGCAGAAGGCCGAGAACCTCGGCATCAAGCCCATTGCCCGGATACTCGGGTCGGCTACGGCTGGAGTGCACCCGAACTACATGGGAATAGGCCCCGTCTATGCCACGAGAAAGCTTCTCTCACGCCTGGCAATGACGATGGATGATTTCGGAGTCATCGAGCTGAACGAGGCGTTTGCCGCCCAAGTGCTGGCGTGTGTGCAGGAGATGCCTGGATTCGACGCCAAAAGGATCAATCCCAACGGGGGAGCGATCGCTCTCGGTCATCCCCTGGGGTGCAGCGGAGCCAGGCTGGCAGCGACACTGGTACATCAAATGAGGAGGACACGGACGCGCTACGGTCTGGCTACGATGTGCATTGGAGTCGGCCAGGGCATTGCCACCGCCTTCGAGCTCGTGAAGTAATAAGCCACCGTCGCGCTGTAGGGGGGTACGTTCACTCTAAGCCTTCCAGACATCCTCTTTCTTTCCCGCTCGGCTGTTGACCCAGCGCGAGAGGTTGAAGAGGTATGATGAGAGCCTGTTGAAGAAAGGAATGAGTTCAGGATTCATTTCTCCAGACATCGAAGCCGTCACAAGGCGCCTCTCGGTCCGACGGCAAACTGACCGGGCCACTTGAAGCGCGGCACCTGTCGGCGAGCCTCCCGGCAGGATGAAGTTGGCCAGGGGAGGGAGCTTTGCCAGCAGCCTGTCGGTTCGCTCTTCGAGCCATTTTGTATGAGATGCCCGGATACGAGGGACTTCCTGTCTGCCCTTCAACTCTGTCGCCGCGTCCCCTCCCGCAACGAATAACATCTTCTGGACCTCCTTCAGTGAAGAAGCGAGTGTACGGTCGTCCAAGTCCGCGATTATGACCCCGAGCACACTGTTCAGTTCATCGATCGTCCCGTAGGCCTCGACCCTCGGGTCATCCTTCCGCACACGCTTCGGTCCGTAGAGAGAAGTGTCTCCCCTGTCACCTCGACGCGTGTACATCGCACGCTGGCGGCCACCCCGAATTATTAACGGTAACAGAGTTGCCTTGGGCAGGGCCCGATAGGAGTTCGATGGTAATTCTTTGGGTCAAGGGGATAATCATCGTTGGTCACCAAAATTACAGTCTGAAGTTTCTTATGGGGAAAAACAAGGATGGCGGAGGCGAATCAGACAACGACTTTCGAAGATAACGAGGTTCATCTGTTTACGCCGCAGGAGGCTTCGAAGCTCCTCTCGGACATAAAGCCGAAGATGAAGGAGCTGATCGAGAAGAAGAAAGTCGTTGCCAAACTTCACAACGACATCGAACGGTACAACCTATTCGGGTTCAGGACGGCAGAACTGGCGGAGAAGGCCGCCCAACTAGACGCGCTTGTCGAGGACATGAATAGGGAGGTCTCCGAGCTCGAAGACTTGGGGGTGGAGGTGAAGGACCTAGACTATGGTCTAGTTGACTTCCCCGCTGAGAAGTATGGCGAGAAGGTGATGCTTTGCTGGAGGTACGGCGAGCCCGAGGTGGCTTTCTGGCACAAGCCGAACGAGGGGTTCAATGGAAGGAAATCTCTGAAGCTGCAACTGATTCAGCCCTAACCTGAAAGCAGCCTTTTCGCGTTCGCTGAGAGCAGTTTATCCCCGACGCCCGGCTTGAGCTTTGGCAAGAGGTTCGCGCCGAAGTCATCGAGCCACTCCTTCTGCCTAAGCATGGGATAGTCGGTCCCGAATAGGAATCGGTCCTGGAGGATTCCGTTGAGATAGGGGAGTATGCTCTGAGGGATGTGCTTCGGTTTCCATCCAGAAACGTCGATGAAAACGTTCTGGTTTCTTAGCGCAATTGCGATTGCCACATCCGGCCAAGGCCATCCGAAGTGTGCCATGATCACCTTCAGGCCCGGGAACCTCTGACATACCTCGTCAACCAGCTCAGTCTTGCTGTACTTGATCTCGCAGTCACCTAGCCCTGTGGTGCCGGTGTGGAAGAGCACCGGAATCCCTGCCTCTTCGCAGAAGTCGTAGATTGGGTACATCTTCCTCTTGTCGTTGATGTATACCGAGTTGGCGCTGCCGTGGACCTTGAGCCCTCGCATGCCAAGATCCTTGACAGCCCTCCTCAGCTCTGCCACGGCGTCCCTTCCAGCATTGGGATCAACACCGGCAAAGGGGATCAGCCTGTCCCCGGACTTGGCCGCTATTCGGGCCACCTCGTCGTTTAGTAGCGTATAGTGCTTGAAAGCAGGGTTCCGAGTTGCGTGGGTGTCCTGGCCCAATATCACGGCTCTCGCGACCTCAGCTTCAACCATTTCCTCCAAGAGCTGGTCAGTGGATGCTGGAAGCTTCGAGACGTCCAGCCTGAAGAAGTCGCATGCCTTCATTATGGGACCGTTCTTCTTCATGAACGCCCTTGTCCATGGGTGCACATGGACGTCGAACGACAAGCCTTCTGGGCTGCTCGCAGCGCAATCATTAACCTTTTTTGGGGGGCGTCATGGCCCGGACATAGGTGAGTCCGGTGGCGAAGGCACTGCAGGTGGGCGACAAGGCTCCTGACTTCACCCTTCCATCTTCTAGCGGCAAAAACATGAAGCTCAGTTCCTTGAAGGGAAAGCAGGTTGTCCTCTACTTCTACCCCAGGGACGACACCCCTGGATGTACCATAGAGGCGTGCAGCTTCCGAGATAACATGCCTAAGTTTGACGTGATAGACGCGGTGGTCCTAGGCGTGAGCAAGGACTCGCCTGATTCGCATGCCAAGTTCATCAACAAATACTCCCTCAACTTCACCCTCCTAAGCGACGAGGACGGGGTCGCACATGGGCTTTACGACACCTGGAAGGAGAAGGTGCTCTACGGGAAGAAGTACATGGGAACGGAGAGGTCGACGTTCATAATCGGCGCAGACGGGAAGATCAAGAGGATATTCAGGAAGGTGAACCCTCAAGGGCATGAGGCGGAGGTCCTGGCCGCCTTGAACGATTAGGATCTCCTGAAGTTGGGTTCTTTCTTTGCCGGAATAAAAGCAGGGACCCTCAGTGGGGTTCTATACGTGGGAGGCATCGCAGTGTTCAATGTGCTCCTTCTCTACGCGCTCCAGAGTTCAGCTCTTAATGCCATAAGCCAAGCCTATCCGCAGTCTTGCCCGATGATCCCGAACGTGAACGGAAGCGCCGCCGATTGCTTCCAATCGGTGGTCGCCGTCGACGTGCCATTCATAGCGTTCGTTGCATTTTTTGTCACGCTTCTCTACGCGGGCGTCTTCGGTCTCTACTACGACTCCCTCCCGAACAGAGGAAGCACGGTCAAGGGCCTGATCTTCGCGGCCGTGATCGCCCTGAGTCTGGTCTTCTTCGGCTTCTCGGGGTACGTCTTCGACTCCGAGTCAGCGGCGGCCACCGCCCTGGTCATGCTCCTTTGGACCCCCGTCTTCGGATACCTACTCGGAAGATTCTACAAGAAGTACACCCGAACCATCGAGTTCTCGAGCCAGAACCCCGAGTTGCTCAGAGTCGTAGTCGACGGGAGGGACAGCACGGGCCGGGTGAAGACGTTCGCAGCAACCTCAAACCACAAACTCAGAGCAGAGGTCGCGGAGGACGCCTCCTTCAAGGAATGGCAGGTTACAGGAGGGGTCTCCCTGGAGGACCCCCGCTCCTTCGAAACGACCATGGAGGTCAACGACAACGGGACGCTGGTGGGGAACGTGGGTACTAAGTATTAGTCAAACGACGAATTGGGGTAAACACATAGCCGAAGGTTAAATATCAAAAAACTGCCAGTTGCGGAGATGCTTCTGAAAGCCGTCCCTGAAGAAGAGTATTGCGTAAGGTCGCAGATTCACTCCCACGCGAGGACAGGCAAAATCATATTCTGCTACAGATGCATGATGTTCTTGGGAACCTCTCCAGAGCCCAGGCTTGGCTCGCTCCTGGACTACTAGGGACTCTTTCCCACTAGGTTCGAAAGCGACCTGAAACCGCGCTTCAAGTAGAACTTGTTTGCTATCTCATTCTGGGCAGGCACGTCGGCGACTATGATCTGTGCCCCCATCTTTTTCAGCTCGACCGCGGCCCTCTGGATCATTTCGTTTCCCAGAGCCTTCCTCCGAAACTCGGGAAGAATGTAGAAGTCTGTGACGAACCCCTCCGCATGGGGCTCGTAAAAGAGACGCTCTCGCATCTCTGCCCGCAGCACCCCCACAACCTTCGATCCATCTACTGCGACGAGGAGCAGCCTGTCACGCGTCTCGATGGAGTCTGTGACGTGCCTTTCTGCCCTCGACTTGACGTCGGGGACGACTGCGAAGAGGGGGTCGAACTCATTGTTCAGCCTCTTGGTTCTGACGATAAGGTCTGCCACCGCGCCAAGGTCCTCCTTTCTCGCCCGCCTGATTTGCAATGCCAAGTGACCAGGTGTGCCCTCGCCTGATTTAGGCCTATTCCGGGGGGTCAAGAATTATCCCGTTCCTCCGTAGGACGGTCATTACCTTCCTAGAGTGTTCAATCGTCTCCAAGGCAGCAGCCAGGGATTCCTTCTTGGAGAGCTTCCTTCTTGCAACACCTTCCTTGACGGCCGCCTGTCCGACCGTGGCCGCGACCCGGGGGTAAACCTCCCATTGGACCATTGTGGGCAAGATGTACTTCTTGCTTATCCCTTTCTCTCGGGCGAACGCGGCCAGCTCCATGGCAGCTTCTATTACCATGGTGTCTGTGATTGTCTTCGCCCTGACATCAAGGGCCCCGCGGAAAATCGCTGGAAAAAGGAGGCTGTTGTTGACCTGGTTCGGGTAGTCCGAGCGACCAGTCGCCACTATCTCTGCTCCGGCAGCTAGTGCCACGGGGGGGAGCATTTCAGGCACAGGATTTGCAAGAAAGAAGGTGATTGCTCGCTTGCTCATCACACGTATCTCCTCAGGCTTAACTAGCTCAGGCCCGGTGCCTGCCGCAGCAACCAGGGCATCTGCGCCGTCAAGGGCTTCCTTCAACCCACCCGTTACCCTGTCCCCGTTGGTGCGGAGCGCGATGTCATGCTTCCACCTGTTCCTTAGCAACAGCTTGTCCATGTCCTCCCTCTCCGGTTCAAGTATCCCCTTAGAGTCGAGGACAATCAGGTCTTTGGGGTCCGCACCGGCCTGTACAAGGAGTCTCTCAGCAGCTATGTTGGCAGCTCCCGCGCCGAACAGGACGATCCTCGAACCTCTGAGCTTGCGGCCCGTTAGCTCAAGCGCATTGAAAAGTGCTGCGAGCGTGACTCCGGCAGTCCCCTGCTGGTCGTCATGCCAGACGGGGATCTTCATCTCTGAACGTAGCCGTTCCAGAATGTCGAAGCACTTGGGTGACTCGATGTCTTCCAGGTTGACACCCCCCATGGATGGCTCTAGGGCCCTTACGAACGAGATGAACTCGTCTTCGGTCTCAGCCCTGATCGGGAGCGGAATGGCATTAACCCCACCGAGGTAGTTGTAGATGAGAGCCTTTCCCTCCATCACTGGGAGCGCACCCTCGGGCCCGATGTCGCCGAGCCCCAGGACCCTGCTGCCATCCGTAACAACGGCGACCGTGTTCCACCTTCCAGTGTACTCGAAAGAGAGGTCCGAATCGGCCTCTATGGCCCGGGACACCGCCGCGACCCCCGGCGTGTACCAGATTGAGAAGTCCTCGAGAGACCTTACTGGAACTTTGGGGGCGACGGCGACCTTGCCGGCGTAGAACTTCGAATACTCAAGAGCCTTTTTGGATGAATCTTCCTTGGGCTCGGACAAACGGTCCGGGCGGTCCGATGGACGTATTTGTGCCCTTCGACCCCCTGGGCGATGCCGTTTCAGTGTCCTTCAGACCCAGCAGGTGGCTGCTCACCTCTCCTGCGAGCCTGCGGTGGAAGGGGCTAGGCCGAACAAAACCCATCGGACGTCCGCCGATCCGGCGTTAAGCCTAGGGAAGTCGAGGTGAGTCTTTTTTCGCATGCATGACCGCACCCGCTAGTGGGCATAACGATGGGGGTCCCTGTCAAAGGCAGCCTTACATCCGGCGGAGCAGAAATAGAAGGTCAGGCCGTCGTGCTCTGATTTCAGTTTGGACCTCCGCTCGTCAACCATCATTCCACAGACGGGATCCTTTTGCACAATCTTAGGGAGAGGTTCGGGCCAATTTAGAGATTCTTGTCATTTCTTGCGCAGCGGCGGAAAGTGAAAGCGACCGGCGTTCTTCGGGGAATAATTTAACATCGGCAGGGGGAACGCGTCCGACAGCTTGGCGAAAGATCCAGTCTGCGGAATGAGTGTCGCTGAGACACCGGACGCTCTGACGGCGACGGTCAGAGGCAGCACCTACTACTTCTGCAGCGAGGCTTGCAAGCTGGAATTCGTCATGCCCCAGAAAGAGCTGGGCAAGTTGAAGGCGACCGTCGCTCTGGGCGCCATCCTGACGATCCCCATACTGATGTTGACTTACATCCCATTACTTCAGCCCCAGACGGACGGCTACGTTCTGCTCCTCCTAGCGCTGCCTGTCCAGTTCTACGTTGGCTCGAGGTTCTACCGCGGCGCGTACCATTCCCTCAGGACCCACGCGGCCAACATGGACGTCCTAGTTTCGGTAGGGACAACGGCTGCCTTTGGATACAGCGCTCTCGCGACCCTGTTGCCGTCGCTCTTCGGTGTCCAGGGGGTGTACTACGACGCCTCGGCCGTAATCATTACGCTGGTTCTGTCAGGGAGGCTGTTGGAGTACTACACGAAGGAAAGGGCGTCAGACTCGGTAAGGAAACTGTTGGAGCTTAGGCCGAGAGTCGCTCATCTTGTTCGAGATGGCGAAGTCGCCGACATCCCCGTAGAGGATCTGGTCGTTGGGGACGTCGTAGAGGTGAAGCCTGGAGAGAAAATCCCGACGGACGGCATCGTGCAGGGGGGCGCGTCGGAGGCCGACGAATCGCTGCTGACGGGAGAGAGCACCCCGGTCAGGAAGGAGGTCGGGAGCCAGGTAATAGGAGGTTCGATCAATGCAGGAGGAAGTCTGGTTGTGAGGTGCACGGCAGTTGGTCAGGACACCGTCCTCGGTCAGATAACAAGACTGGTGGAAGAAGCAAGGGCGGGCAGGGCCCCAATACAGAGGCTGGCGGACAGAGTTGCCGAATACTTCGTCCCTGCAATACTCTTGGTGGCGCTCTGCGCGTCCGTGGGATGGAGAATCCTGGGGGGCGTCTCGGTTGCGACCTCGGTGCTGGTCTTTGTGTCTGTTGTCATAATTGCGTGCCCCTGTGCGCTGGGCATAGCAACCCCAGCAGCCCTTCTCGTGGGAACGGGGAACGCAGCAAAGAGAGGCATACTGGTGAAGGGAGGGGAGGCTGTCGAGGCCGCGGCCAACGTCGACACTGTGGTTCTAGACAAGACAGGGACCATAACAGAAGGGAGGCAGTCCGTCACCGGAGTCTTCGGGCGAGACAGAGACCGGACTCTCGCCTTGGCCGCCTCAGTGGAGCAGGCGTCAGAGCACACCATTGGTCAGGCGATAGTGAGGGAGGCGCTGGATAGGGGACTGAGGCTGACCCAAGTAAAGAACTTCTGCTCATTTCCCGGGAAGGGGGTGGAGGGAAACGTCGACGGGATGACAGTCAGAGTGGGTAGGAGGGACTTCGCAGGTATCCCGGAGACCTGGGAGAGCGACGCAGAAGCGGACGGGCTGAAGTCAGAACTAAACAGCGTTGTCTACGTCTCGGCGGCGGGCGATAATGGCGCCATAGCAGTCGGAGATTCGGTGAAGCCTGAAGCTGCGGAAGCGGTCGCTGAGATGAAGGCCATGGGGCTCTCTGTGGTGATGCTCACAGGCGACGGCGAGCGGGAAGCAAGGGCGATTGCAGAGAAAGTGGGAGTTCCGGAGTTCAGGGCAGGACTTCTGCCTGTGGAGAAGGAGGAGGAAGTGCAGAGACTGCAGGCGGAAGGGAGGGTGGTGGCAATGGTGGGGGACGGAGTGAATGACGCTCCTGCTCTTGCCAGGGCGGATCTTGGGTTGGCCATAGGCAGCGGGACCGACGTGGCCAAAGAGACAGGGGGTATGGTACTTGTCAAGGACAGGTTGACAGACGCTGTCGACGCCCTTAGGATAGGGCGAGCCACGATGCAGAAAATCAAAGAGAACCTCGCCTGGGCCTTTGGATACAATGCCATCCTGGTCCCCGTCGCGGCGGGGCTCCTCATCCCTTTCTACGGGACAGGGGTCTACTCGTTCCTTCCCTTCTTCTCTGGCGCAGCCATGGCGCTGAGCTCGGTGTCAGTCGTCACCAATTCACTTCTGCTGATGAGGTACAAGCCCCGATAGCAAGGGCGCTTCTAACGTTTATTTCCTATAATGCTCGGCCCGGCCAAAGCGACATTCCTTATGGTCGATGCAAGATTCGAGAAGTATGTGGGGGAACACCTGGACGACTTCGCCAAGGAAGTGATCAGGCTGGCCTCTCAGCCGAGTGTCTCGGCGCGGAATGAGGGGATCGAAGAGTGTGCTACTCTTGTGGAAGAGATGCTCAGGGAGACGGGTGCGACGACGAAGGTCCTCAGCATGGACGGAGTCGCACCACTCGTCTACGGGGAAATTAAGTCCACGAAGTCCCAGAGGACCATAATGTTCTACAACCATTACGACGTCCAGCCTGAAGAACCCCTCGAGCTATGGAAATCCCCTCCGTTCAAGCCCGAGATCCGGGATGGAGTCCTCTATGGCCGGGGAGTGTCGGACGACAAAGGTGAGCTGGTATCGAGGCTGAAGATCGTGGAGACGTACATCAGAACGGCGGGGGAACCCCCCTGCAACGTGAAGTTCTGCTTCGAGGGGGAGGAGGAGACGGGGAGCGTTCATCTCGGGGATTACATGTCGAAGTACAGCGA
>Ga0187769_10000130_pt1 | contig 39862 bp, 39 predicted proteins | sample 0116_SJ02_MP02_1_FD_133140 | JGI IMG/M metagenome (GOLD analysis project Ga0187769, IMG submission 133140) | Tropical peat soil microbial communities from peatlands in Department of Meta, Colombia - 0116_SJ02_MP02_10_MG | ecosystem: Environmental > Terrestrial > Soil > Wetlands > Peat | place...
ACGCTAAAAAACCTTGCTCATTCGAGGGCGTCACCGGTGACGGCCGTTGATGGAGCAAGACGCGGTCCCCGCGCGCGGGCTTCGTAACCCCGCCCCCGGGCGGCCCTGGGGCACCGGTCGACCGGCACAAGGACCGGTCCACGCGGAGCGCGTTTAACCGCGGCAGATGGCGAAAGCCAAAACGGCGAAGGCGGGCAAAACACCTTAGCCTTTGCCGGTCGCGGGAAACCCGGGTCTGGGGCTGAGCCAATGCTGGTTGCGACTGGCGTGGCGAGTGCCGCGGCGGAGCGTCGAAAGGCGAGCGCGCCCCGAGCGCAGACGAATGACGCAGACGGCGTCGACTTGTCTGCGTGGCGCGCGCCGCGCTGGCAGCATCGGCAAGTGGCAACGCGTGCCGGTGTACGCGGACATGAAGGACGGTTGCGTCTTTTGGCGCTCCGCCTCCCTCTCTTCTTTGTAGCCCGGATTGAAACGAAGTGAAATCCGGGAACGGTGTGCACGCTTCCTCATCGTCCCCGGATTTCGCTTTGCTCAATCCGGGCTACGGTTTTGGCATGGCTCGGACGCGAAGACGCGCCGCGAGAACGATTTCGCATTTCACCTCTCCCCGGAGGGGAGAGGTCGAGCGAGCGCAAGCGAAGCGAGGGTGAGGGGGTTCGGGCGGTGAAATTTTTCTCGAACGCTCGAGCCCCCTCACCCCAACCCTCTCCCCTCCGGGGAGAGGGAGTCGCAAGCTCGTCGGTGGAGGGGGCGCCCCTTCCACCACCCCTTCGGGGTGGTCCCCCTTCCCCGCTTCGCGGGGCAGGATGAAGAGAAGCGCCGCGAGAACGGTCTTTTCATTTTCACCTCTCCCCGGAGGGGGGAGAGGTCGATCGAGCGCAAGCGAAGCGAGGGTGAGGGGGTTCGGGCGGTGAAATTTTTCTCGAACGCTCGAGCCCCTCACCCCAACCCTCTCCCCTCCGGGGAGAGGGAGCGCGGGGCAGGACGGAAGATTCACTGCGCCGTAAGTCCGCCATCGAGCACGAATTCGGCACCGGTGACGAAGGCGGATTCGTCGCAAAGGAGATAGACGCAAAGCGCGGCGACTTCGGCCGGCGTGCCGAAGCGGCCGAGCGGGACCGAGGCGGCGAGGCGCTCGCGGGCGCGTACCGGATCGCGGAATTGCCCGATCATGCCGTCGGCCATCGGGCCTTCGATGAAGGCCGGGTGCACCGAATTGCAGCGCACCGCCGGTTGCAGCCGCGCGCCGTGGAGCGCGACCGATTTGGTGAGAAGCCGCACCCCGCCCTTCGAGGCGTTGTAGGCCGCAAGGTTATGGCCGCCGACGAGGCCGGAGACCGACGAGATGTTGACGATGGCGCCGCCTTGGCGCCGCAGGAGCCGCATGCCGTATTTGCAGCCGAGAAACGTGCCGTCGAGATTAATCGCCAGTACGCGCCGCCAGGTGGCGAAGTCGGTGTCCTCGACGCTGCCGACGGCGACAATGCCGGCGGCGTTGACGAGGCCGTCGAGCCGACCGGGCGCCTCGCCAATCGCGTCGATCGTGCGCTGCCAGTCCGCCTCGGAGGTAACGTCAAGCGCATGGTCGAGCTTGGCGCGGCCGGGAAGGTCGGTGGTGACTGCGATGCCACCCTGCTGCGCTACGGCCTCGGCGATGGCGGAGCCGATCGCGCCGGCGGCGCCGGTCACCAATATGATCTTATTTTTCAGTCGATCCACGTGCCTCGCGCTCCCATCCGCTCGGCGACTCTTAGGCGGGTCCGCGCGGGCATCAAGCGTTTCGATTCCCGCGGCGGGGCTCGGAGCCCGCGCTCACTGCTTGGCCTGCGGGCCGCCGTCCTTCTCCGCCGGCTTGCCGTTGACGAGGATCACGGCGCGATAGGCGTTGGCGAGCCCGGCGCCGAGATCGGCGTTGGGCTTCGCCGTCGTGGTGATGATGGTGCGAATATCCTTCGGCTTGAGCGAGGGTCTGAGTTCGAGGAGGAGCGCGGCAATGCCGCTGACATGGGCCGCCGCAACCGAGGTGCCGGTGGTGATCTGATAGGCTTCGCCGGGCGCGAGCGCGAGGATCTCGACGCCGGGAGCGGCGACCGCAATATAGGGGCCGCGATTGGCCATCTTGAACAGGCCGTCATTGCTGTCGCTCGCGGTCACGGCGATGACGTCCGGATCGGCCGCCGGATAGAGCGGCGCCGCATCCGGTCCGGCATTTCCGGCGGCGGCGATCAACACCATGTCTTTGGCATAGGCGGCCGCCAGCATCCGGTGCAACGCGGGATCTGCCGGGCCGACAAAGCTCATATTGACGACGCGCGCGCCGCCGTCCGCCGCCGCCTGCAGGCTCTTGTAGATCGCAAACGAGGTGCCCTTCGACTTGCCGGGCGTATCGTCGAAGGCGCGTTCGGCAAGGAGCCGGACGCCGGGCGCGATGCCGAGCAGCCTGCCATGCGCGGCGATCGCGCCGGCAATCGCGGTGCCGTGCTGTGGCGGAATGTCGGCGCCGCCGAGCTCGTCGATGCTCTTTGCGATGGTGCCGTCGAGGTCCGGATGCTTGGCGTCGATCTGCGAATCGATCACCGCGACCAGGATGCTTTTGCCGGTCGCGAGCTGATGCGCCTCGCCGACCTGCAGCTTGGCGAGGACGTATTGCGCGGCCTCGCCATGCGCGGCGCCGCCGTTCGCGGCGTCGTCCTGCAAGACGAACAGGTAGTTGGGCTGCGCGCTTGCAACAATGCGCTCGTCCTCGATGACGCCGACGAGGTTCGGCACCGAACGGCCGCCGGCGATGTGCCAGCGAGAGAAGGTGCTGCCGATCAGCGGGAAGCTTTGCGACTCGCGTTGCGTCAGATGGTAGCGGCGCGCGAGCTGGTCGATCGCCTGCGCCGTTGCGCCCGGTGCGAATTCGAGGAGGATTTCGTCGGCTACGAAGCGCTCTTCGCCGCGCGACGGCACGCCGCTGCCGCGGTTGTTGCCGCCGCCGCTGCGCGCCAGCGTATCTTGGCCGCCGGGGCCGCCCCCGCCGCCCAAGCCGCCGTCGTCGTCGATGCCGGGAACGACAATCGGGTGATGCCGGCCGTGGCCGCCATCATGGCCGCCTTCATGGCCCGTCGTCCAAGTGTCGCCGCCGCGCGTACCGACGGTCTTGCCGCTGCCGCGGCCGGACGTCATCCCGTGCTTTCCCATTCCGCCGCCGTTCCCCATCGACCGGCCGAAGCCGCCGCCACCGCCGCCACCGCCGCCCATCCGGCCGAACCCCCCGAAGCCGAAGGCGGCAGCAGACGCGTCGGTAACGCATGCCGCCGCTAGCAACGCTGCGAGCGACAGGCCGATGGTAAGGCGCAGACTCCTTGAGGCGCTTCGCATGGCATGCTCCTCGTCAAATCACTGGGTCACGGCGATGAAGCCGACGACCTTGTCGTCCTGCAGCGTCTTGAGGATGCGGTCGAGATCCGCTTTCGGCGTCCCCTTGGCCGCGATCCGAACCCGGTATAGCCCGCCCGCGGACGGCCCGTCGGCGATATTGAGCTTATTGGTTTCCAGAAACTTGGTGACATCGGCGGCGGTCACTTGCGGCTGGAAGCGGATAAGCGCGTAAGCGCCGTCGCCGGCCGCGCTCTTTGGCGCCGCCGCGGTCTCATAGCCGCCGGCATTCTTTTCCTTGAGCATGATGCCGGCGATCACCCCGGCCTGCAGCAGGATCGCGAGCGCCGCCGCGCCCGCCGACCAGGCCAGCGTGCGCGGCGAGAGCGCCGCGAAAAATTCCCGGATGCGGACACCGAGATTGGCCGACACCACCGCCGGGCGCGCCGGTTCGGCGTCGATCTTGGCGAACAGCGCCTGCATCGCCCGCGCCGACGGCGCGCCGAGGCTCTCGTTGAGCTCGATCGCCTGGCCGAGCTCCTCGCGCACCAATTCGTAGCGGCGGGCGAGCTCGGGGTCGTTGGCGAGCGCGGCTTCGACGCGCTCCCGGTCGCGTGCGCCGAGCGTCCCGGCGGCATGCCAGGGGAGCAGCACCTCGATATCGCCGCCTTCGTCGTTCGCCGCAGTCATGGCCAGCCTCGATCGATTCCGCGCTCCTTGAGGAGCTCCGATAATTTCTTGCGCGCGTAGAACATGCGCGTCTTCACCGTCGCCTCCGGGATGCCGACAATTCCCGCGACCTCCTCCACCGATTTCTCATGGTAGTAGACGAGGTCGATGATCTCCCGATGCTCGGCCGAAAGCTTGGCGAGGCATTGCCGCAACGCCGCGCCCTTGTCCTTCTTCGCCAGCGCGACCTCGGGATCGTCGGCCTGATCCTCGATCGCTTCGGCGCTCTCATCGTCGAGTTCCTCCTCGCCGCGGCGCCGCAGCACCGACAACGCCTTGAAGCGTGCGATGCTGAGAAGCCAGGTCGACACTGCCGAACGGCCCTCGAACTTTCCGGCCTGTCGCCAGACGTCGAGAAACACGTCGCTGATCAAGTCCTCGGCTGCGGCTTCATTGCGCATGAGCCGCAGCACGAACCGGTAGACCCGGACGTGGTGACGCGCGAACAGCACCTGCATCGCGAGCCGATCGCCATTGGCGATGCGTCCGATCAGAACTTCGTCCGAAGTCGTTTGCATCGGCAGGCTGTCGGCTCGTGGATTAAGTCGTTGCCGGCGGCGCGCAGGTTCAAAGCGGAGCGCAGAAAATTTGCCCGGATGGCGGGCCCGGCAGAATCGCGCCGTCGGCCAGTTTCCCCGTTCGCGCGCGATTGAGCAAGCATGACTTCTCTAACGCATTGTTACCAAAAGCTTTTCTGACGATTTCCGGGCCGCGTGAACCTTTCTCTCAGACGCCCCGACCAATTGGCATTGGAACTCAACCCCAACCTCGGAGAACGACAATGTCACGCACCATCATCCTCAGTCTTGCAGCCGCGGCGACGATCGCCGTAGCGAGCCTTGCATCCGGCGCGGCCGACGCCAGAGGTTTCGGCGGCGGCGGTATGGGAGGCGGCAGGAGCTTCGGTGGCGGCGGCCACTTCTCTAGCGGCGGCCACATGACCAGCAGCCGCAGCGTCGGGCACAACCGGCTCGCCACGAACAATACGGGTCGCGGCGGCCATACGGGTCATCCGGGTCATCCGGGCAAGCCCGGTCGGCCCGGCCATTTCGCACATCATCATCACCATCACTGGATCTTCCGCGACGGCGTCTGGGTCGATTTCGACGACGGCTACGGCTATGGCTACGGCGACGTGATCGGCGAGCCGGTCGTGGCTACTCCCGGACCGTGCACCTGCCTGACCAAGACCTACACCCAGGACGGGCTCGTGGTGTTCGCGGATGTCTGCACCAAGGAAGCGGCGAGCGCGCGGATCGACGGCGGTGCCGCCGACATCACCCCGCTGCCTCCGGCCGGCCCCAAGGCCAGCAACGCGACCCCGGCGCCGCCTGCCGAGAGCAAGGCCGCGGACGTGGAGCAGAAGCCGACCTCGACGAACTATGCCGGCCGCACCTACCAAGACTTCCTGGCCGCGACCCAGTCGGCGCAGAAGAACTAACGAAGCCGTTAAACCCCGGTAGCCAAGTCTCGAAAGCAAGTCGCCTGCGAGAACATCGCAGGCGACTTCTTCGTCGCGGATGGTCTAGGGCGATAGTTGCCTTCACTCGTCGTCACGGGCTAGGCGGTTGGTCAATGAGCCTGGTACCGCCATGACCGATCCATTCGCTCCGCGTCTTCTTTTCGGCTTCGACCCGATGTGGGTTGCAGTGGCGGTGCTTGCTCTGACCTATGCGGCGATCATCGCCGGACGCCACAATCGCGCGGTGGTGGCGCTGATCGGCGCCGCGGTCGTCATCGTCATCGGCGCGCTCGACCAAGATGAGGCGGTCAAAGGTATCGACTGGGACACGATCGGGCTTCTCACCGGCATGATGATCCTGGTCTCGATCTCGCGCCGCTCCGGGCTGTTCCAGTACCTGGCGATCTCGGCGGCGCAACGGGTCAAGGCGAGCCCCGCCGGTATCCTCTTGATGCTGCAGCTCGTCACCGCGCTGCTGTCGGCGGTCCTCAACAATGTCAGCACCGTGCTGTTGATCGTCCCGGTCACGCTCGCCATCGTCGAAGAGCTCGACCTGCCGCCTTTTCCGTTCCTGTTCGCCGAGGTGTTCGCGGCCAATATCGGCGGCACCGCGACCTTGATCGGCGATCCGCCCAACATTCTGATCGGTTCGCAGGTCGGCCTCGATTTCAACAGCTTCCTCCTCAACATCGCGCCGGTCGTCGTGCTGGTCATGGCGGTGCAGGCGCTCCTCGTCCATCTCCTCTGGGGCCGGGCGATGCGTGCGAGCCCGGAGAGCCGCGCGCTGGTCATGGGCATGAACGCGCCGGGGATGATCGTCGACCAGGTGCTGCTCGAGCGCTCGATTGTCGTCATGGGCGCGGTGCTGGCCGCGTTCGTATTCGCCCGGCCGTTGCATCTGCAGCCGGCGACGATCGCGCTCGCCGGCGCCGCGGCGCTGATGCTCCTCGACAACTGGCACCATGCCGGCGCCAAGCAGGCCGACAACGTGCACCGGACGTTCGCCGACGTTGACTGGACCACGATCTTCTTCTTCATCGGCCTGTTTGTCGTGGTTCACGCGGTCGAGGTCAGCGGCTTGCTCGGGCTGCTGGCCGACCGGCTCGTGGCGCTGACCGGCTACAACCTCGCCGTCGCCGGCGCGGGCATCCTCTGGATGTCCGCGTTCCTCTCGGCAATCATCGACAATATCCCGTTCGTCGCCACCATGATCCCGTTGATCAAGAGCATGGCGCCGACCTATGGCGCGCCGGACACCGTCGCGCCGCTGTGGTGGTGCCTGTCGCTCGGCGCCTGCCTCGGCGGCAACGGGACGCTGACCGGCGCCGCCGCCAATCTCGCCGTCGCCGGTATTGCCGAGCGCAATGGCATCCACTTCGGCTTCATGAGGTACCTGCGCTATGGCGCGCCGATGACGCTCGTTTCGATCGCCATCTGCCAGGTCTATGTCTGGCTGCGATATTTCTAAGGCGCCGACCGGCCTCGGATCGCGGACACGGCGTTTAAGTATTTGTTTGCCATCGCTGAAAAGCGGTCATTTACCAAAAACTCCTAGGCTCCAAGCCACGATCTCGGACCCTTTCCGCCATTCTTCCCACGCACTGCCGGCGGAACGTTCAAGGGGACACGGCACGTTTATCGAGCCGAGTTGCGTGCTCCCAAAGGGAGCTTGGGCTTTTGGGGGATTTGCCGTGGTGGGTCGGGGTTGCATCAAGCCGTTGCGGCGCGCGGGCCTCGTTCTTGCTGCGGCCTCTGTCGTTGTTGGCCTCACGGCACCGGGCCCGGCGCGCGCCGGGTTCCTGGACTTCTTGTTTGGCGGCTTCCACCAAGACGGGCCGTCGTCGTCGGTGCGGTCCTATGCCGAGCCGTCAGCACCCACGCGCGGGGAAGGCGAATACCAAGGCGGCCGCGGCGTCGTCTTCTGCGTGCGGCTGTGCGACGGCCAGCATTTCCCGCTTGAGCGCTCACTCTATGCGACGCCGGTCGAGACCTGCCGCGCGATGTGCCCGGCGAGCAAGACCAAGGTGTTCTTCGGCAGCGCCATCGATCACGCCGCAGCTCGCGACGGCCAGCGCTACACCGATTTGGACAACGCCTATGTCTACCGCGACCATCTGGTGCCGAACTGCACCTGCAACGGCAAGGACGCCTTCGGCCTCGCGCCCTACGATTCGAAGTACGATCCGACGCTCCGGCCCGGTGACATCGTCGCGACCAAGGACGGGTTCGTGGCCTTTGCCGGCAAGCGCGGCGGGCAGGTCTCGGAATTCACGCCGGTCGATCCGGCGACGCTTGCGCTCGGCGCCGGCAGCAAACCGCAGGGCGCGCAGCTCGCCCGGGGCGGCGCCGAGCCGCCGCCGCAAGGTGGCGACGACGAGCCCGGGACCGTCGTACAGCAGTTGCCCGCCGGCATGCAGGCCGACCTGCACGGTCAGGCCAGATAGCCGACGACCTCCTCGGCGAGCGACAGCGACGAGGTGAGGCCCGGCGATTCGATGCCGAACAGGCAGACGAGCCGCGGCAGGCCGTGCGCTGGAGGCCCGGCAACGATGAAATCGACTTGCGGCTCTCCCGGCCCGCTCAGCTTCGGCCGCACGCCGCAATAGTCGGGAACGAGCGAGCCCGGCGGCAGCCCGGGCCAATAGGTGCGGATGCGCGCATAAAACGCGTCCGCGCGCTGCGGATCGACGGTGTAGCTCTCCTCTTCGATCCACTCGACATCGGGGCCGAAACGCATCCGCCCGGCGAGGTCGACGGTGACGTGAACGCCTAGTCCGCCGTCGACCGGCGTCGGATAGACGAGCCGCGAGAACACCGGCCGCCCGGCGAAGCTGAAATAGTTGCCCTTGGCCAGCACGAGCGGCGGCACCTTGGCGGCGGGAAAGCCCTCGATGCGGCGGGCAAGCTTCTGTGCGCCGAGGCCCGTGGAATTGACCACCGCGTCGAAAGCGACGCTGCCGGCGTCGCGGCCGCCGAATTCCACCTGCCAGCGCGAAGCGGCGAAATGCATGCGCTCGACCGGCGTCGCAAACGCGATCATGCCGCCGCGGTCGGCGAGTTCGCCCCAAAGCGCCCGCATCAGGCCGTGGCTATCGACGATGCCGGATTCCGGCGACAGCAGCGCGCCGATGCAGGAGAGCTCGGCTTCGAGCGCACGCGCCGCATTGCCGCCGATCAGCTCCAAGCCCTCGACGCCGTTCTTGCGTCCTTGCGCCAGCAGCGCTTCGACCTTGGCGAATTCGGCGGCATTGGTCGCCACGATCAGCTTGCCGCATTTGTTGTAGGCGACGCCGTGGCTCGCGCAGAACTCGTAGAGCAGGCGGCGCCCGCGCGTCGAATGGCGGGCGCGCAGCGAGCCGGTCGCGTAGTAGATGCCGGCATGGACCACCTCGCTGTTGCGCGAGGAGACGCCGTTGCCGATGCCGCCGGTCGCTTCCGCGACCGTCACGTCGTGGCCGGCAAGCGCGGCCGCGCGCGCGACGGCAAGCCCGACGACGCCGGCGCCGACCACGAGAATCTGCATGGGTTCCCGCCCTTGTTGTCCTTATTCTAGAATATGATCGCCAACGGGGGACCTGTCATGGCTGGTGCCGAAGAAGATGTCGTTCGCGTGTGTTCTCGCTCGGAGGTGGCGCCGGGCACGGTCAAGGCCTTCGCGGTCGGCGGCGCGACGCTTGCGGTCTACAATCTCGACGGCAACTTCTATGCGACCGACGACGAATGCACCCACGCCGCGGCGAGTTTGGCCGACGGCATGATCGACGGCGACGTGATCGAGTGCTGCATGCATATGGGCTCATTCCACATCCCGACCGGGCGCGTGGTCGAGCCGCCCTGCGAGGTCCCGCTGCGCACCTATCAGGTCGTGCTTAAGGACGACGGCGTGTTCGTCGATCTCAAGCGCAATGCCGCGGGCGAGCCGCAATGATCGGGTGAGCGACCGCCGCAATGCCGGAAAAGATCGCCATAGCGGCGGCGGCATCCACGCGCCTCGCGGCGGCGCTTATCGCTTGCCGATTCGGAACGTCATCACGTTGTCGGTCCGGCTGCTGTCCTCCAGCGTATCGCCGGTCTCTCTGACCAGGTTCGGAATATCGATTGCGGCAAGCGGATCGGTGCACGCGACGATCAGCAAATCGCCCTGCTGCATGCCGGAGAGCGCCTTGCGCGTGCGCAGCGCGGGGAGGGGGCATTTGAGGCCGCGCAGGTCGAGGGTCTTTTCCGCCATGATGCAAGGCTTGGTGCAAGGCTCGCCGGAACCGCAAATCGTTTCTATCATGAGCGGCGATGGTCACGCCCGATGCAACAGCGATGCGCGTCGTCGGGCTTGCCGGCTGGAGCGGAGCCGGCAAGACGACGCTGATCACGCGGGTCATTCCGGTGCTGGCTCGGCGCGGCCTCAAGGTCGCGACCGTCAAGCACGCGCACCATGACTTCGACATCGACCAGCCGGGCAAGGATTCGTGGCTGCACCGCCAAGCCGGCGCGCACGAGGTCGCGATCGCCTCGAGCCGGCGCTGGGCGATCGTTCATGAGCTGGGCGAGGAGCCCGAGCTGTCGCTCGCCGCGATCCTGGCGAAGCTCGGTGCGGTCGATCTGGTGATCGTCGAAGGCTTCAAGCGCCACGCGCATCCGAAGCTCGAGGTCTTCCGCGCGGCGATCGGCAAGCCGCTGCTGCACCCCGACGATAACTGCATCGTCGCGATCGCGACCGACGCACCGCTGCCGCAGGCCCAGGTGCCGGTGGTGTCGTTCGACGACGTCGAAGGCATCGCCAATATTCTGCAGGCTGAGGCGGTGCCGCGCGATCAGATCGCGCCGGAGGCATGACCGCGCTGTCTCAAAGCTGCGGATAGGCCGTCGCGAGGCGCTCGGCTTCCGCCGCCTCTGCGGGCGTGTTGACGTTGAAGAAGGGATCAACCGGCGTTGCCGGCCACTCGGCTACCGCGAGGCTGTACCGCGCGGTCCATTGCTCGACCTTGCGCAGGCCCTCCTCGGTCAGTGCGTGCCGCAAATCCTCGCGCAATGCGACCGGCCAAAGCGCCGCGACCGGGTGCCGGCGTCCCGCAGACGAGCCACAGGCAAGCTCCGCGCCGGCCGTGGCGCGCGCGTGGTGCAGACGCGCCACAAAATCGCGCGGCAGAAACGGACAATCGCTCGGCGCGCTCACGAGCCAGGCGACGTCCGGGGTCGCACTCGACGCCCAGTCGAGTCCGGCGAGGATGCCGGCGAGCGGGCCGGCAAAGTCCGGTACGCTGTCCGAAACCACGGTGAGCCCGGTGTCGGCGAAGCGTGCCGCGTCGCCAGAGGCATTGAGGACGAGCCGACGGCATTGCGGCGCGAAGCGGCTGAGCACGCGGTCGAGAATAGTCGCGCCGCCGATGCGGATGCGCGCCTTGTCGCCGCCGCCCATGCGGCGCGCCAATCCGCCGGCGAGGACGACGCCGACCGTTGCCGGATTTGCCGCTGGCGCTGCGTCTTCGCGGCTCATTCAACCGGAATTGCCGAGCACGCGGTCGAGCTGCGCCGCGCTCGGCGTGACGTGATAGAACGCCGTGTAGAAATCGCGTGTGGTCGCCTTGAGGTCCTCGGGGAAGCGGTCCGGATAGAAGATCTTGCCGAGCCACCACAGCCCGATCAGCCGGTTGACCGCTGGCGGAAAATCGACCCAGCCGAACGGCAGCTTCGGCGCGAGGTGAACGCGCCCCGATTTCACCGCGCCGATCTCGGCCCAATCCGGGTCGCTGCGCACCTTGGCGGCGAATTCGGCGTCGCTGGCAATGATGATCTCGGGATTCCAGGCCCGGATCTCGTCGATCGTCACGGCGCCGTGCGCGCCGTGGAGGTCGGCGGCGACGTTGCGCGCGCCGATGAACTCGATCGACTCGCTGATCATCGATTTGCCGAGGCCGGTCTGCAGGCCGCTCTTGTCGCGCGCATAGTAGACGCGCGGCCGGCTTTCGCTCGGCACCGCGGCGCCGCGTTTGCCGACGGTCGCGATCGTGGTCTCGGCCGCGCGCGCCAGCTTCTCGGCGTCATCGCTGCGGCCAAGGAGCTTGCCGAGATCGCGATAGGTCGCGCCGACGCGATCGAAGTGGCCGTCGAGGAGCGCGTAGGGAATGCCGGTCTTCTGCTCGACGCTGCTCGCGAGCGAGGCGAAGCTGCTGTCGATATTGCCGATGTCGACGATGAGGTCGGGCTTGAGCGCGACGATGCCGTCGAGATTGGCGGCGTCGCGCCCGGATATCCGCTGCAGCTTCGGCCGCGCCGCGATCTCGGGAATGAGAAACTCGCGCGCCTCGGGCGCGAGCGGCTCGAGCCAGCCCATCAGCAGATCGGGCGCGAGCGTATAGAGCGTCACCGCGGCCGGCGGCCCGGCGGGGTAGACGCGCGCGACATGGTCCGGCGCGGTAATGGTGCGGCCGGTCGCGTCGGTGATGCCGGCGGCGCAAGCGCGCCGCGGCGCGATGAGCGCTGCCGCAAAGCCGCTCAGGAAAATTCGACGATCGATACGCACCAGTGCAATCTCCGCTTAGATGCCGGCCGATGCCGGCGTTGCGATTTTCACGCTAGCTGGGATCGGCGATCTTGAGAAGCTGCTTGCCGAAATTCTCGCCGGTGAACAGCCGCATCAGCGTGCGCGGCGCGTTCTCTAGCCCGACGGCGATGTCTTCCTTTTGCACCAGCTTGCCTTCCTTCTGCCACTGGCCGAGCGCGGCGACCGCCTCGGGAATGCGCGAGGCGTAGTCGAGGATGATGAAACCTTCCATGCGGCCGCGCTTGGCGGTGAGATTGAAATAGTTCGCCGGGCCGGGCGGCGGCGTCGCCTCGTTGTATCTGGAGATCGCGCCGCAGAGCACGATGCGCGCCTTCAGGTTGATGCGCGCCAGCACCTCGTTGAGCACGGTGCCGCCGACATTGTCGAAGAACACGTCGATGCCGTTCGGGCAAAGCTCGGAGAGTCGCGCGCCGATATCCTCGCTCTTGTAGTCGATCGCGGCGTCGAAATGCGCGACCTTGACGAGCCAATCGCATTTTTCCTTGCCGCCGGCGGTGCCGATCACCCGGCAGCCTTTGATCTTGGCGATCTGGCCGGCGATCGAGCCGGTGCTGCCGGCCGCGCCCGAGACCACCACGGTCTCGCCCGCCTTGATCTGGCCGATCTCGGTGATCCCGAAATAAGCGGTGGTGCCGGTGATGCCGAACAAACTCAAAGCGACATTGGGCGCGACGCCCGGCGGCAGCTTGCGCAATCCGACGAAGCCTTTGCCGTCGGTCGCGACATAGTCCTGCCAGCCGAAGCCGCCTTGCACGAGATCGCCCGGTTTGTAGCCGGCAAGGCGCGACTCGACGATTTGCCCGGCGCCAAAAGCGCGCATGACTTCGCCAAGCGGAATCTTTGGCAGGTAAGAGTCGCGGGACATCCAGCCGCGCTGCGTCGGGTCGAACGACAGCCACAGGTTCCGCACCAGCACCTGTCCGTCCGCGCATGGCGGGATAGCCGCCTCGTTCCAGCGGAATTCGTCGCCGGTCAAGGCGCCCGTCGGACGGGCCTGCAGAATCCACTGGCGGTTTTTGCCCTCGGCCATCGCGTCTCTCCTGTTACGCAGCGCTGTTTTCTTTCGGGATCGGATTTGTAGTTGGCCGCCCTTTTTTGTCCAGCCGCTCACCTCGCACGTCGCCCGCAATTGCCGGCAATGCCGCGGGCAGCGGTCGCGCCGCCGCGGGTTGTCACTCGAAATCGACGGGCTATATTGCCGGTTTCCCGTAACCGGAGGGATGGCCGAGTGGCTGAAGGCGCACGCTTGGAAAGCGTGTATACGGGCAACCGTATCGTGGGTTCGAATCCCACTCCCTCCGCCAATGCAGCGTTCGTATTCGTTCGCTGACATTCGCTAACGCCCTTCAAATTCAGCATTTTTCGTGCTAGACGATGCCGCTACGCTTCGCGGCGCTTCGCCGGCTAACCCACAATATTCGTGGGTCAAGACATGGGTATGAGTTAGACGGACACTTCGATGCCAATCATCGGAAAGCTCACCGCCCTCAAGGTGGCCCAGGCCAAACGCCCCGGCCTCTACGGCGACGGCGGCGGGCTGTATCTGCAGGTCACCGGGCGCGGCTCCAAGTCGTTCCGCCATCCGATCAAAGTCCTACCAAAGATATCATCCCAACCGGGCACCTGCGACTGCTGAAGAAAGCGCCTTTCCTAACGAGTCCGCCCCCGGTAGCTGCCTAAGTATGCCTCAGTCCGCCCCGGCTCCATGCTCGCTTGTTTCAAAACGACCGAGTTACTGCATTGCCGCGAACAACGAGATGTGCCAATGGCGACCGCTATTGATTGCGCGATATCATGTGGAACAAGAATGATTGGCGCAAAACGCTAGCGACAGGCGACAGATACCTCCGCAGCCTATTCTCAGCGAGCGCTCGCTCGCCGTGATTCGCTATGTCAAGATCCACGATACCGGGCCAGCGGCGGGAGCTGACGCCTTTAGGATTGTCTGGAACGCTGGCGGCCACATTATTAAGAGCCGGTGTACAGATCAGCAGTGCGGCAGCGGCCACAGCTATTAGGTGCTACTATGAAGCCGGCTGTGAAATTCGTGACATGCGAGTTTAACGCGAGCTGCTTGGCATGACGAGATCGCGACGCTCCCGCTAACCTCAAGCCCGCCACCGACCACGTCATATTTAACAGCCGCCACCGCCCCAAGGTTTGCGCCTCGTCATTCCGCTCTGGGGGACATCTTACCGGAGGGCCGAGCGTTCGACATATCGTCGGGGGCGAGTGCAGGCAGCCAGGTTGGCCACAGCATGGCTGTTCGCCCCAATGCTTTCCTGACATTCACCACCAGCCCCTCGCGGAAAGCGATAAAGAGTACGATCAGCAGGAGTCCATCAACGAGCACATTCAACTGGCCAAATGGCCTGACGAACTCTTCGATCACAGCAAATACGGCGGCACCGATGACTGGACCGAGGCGCGTGCGCATGCCACCCAGCAGAAGCGAGATCAACACCGGAATGTCGACGTTCGCAAAGGAAAAGAGGCCGGGGCTGATGATGCCGTTGTAGAAACCATAGAGTGTGCCGCCCATTCCTATAATCGCCGATCCGAGCGCCGCGGCGATGACCTTGCAGACAGTAACGTCGATGCCTGAGAGTTCTGCGGTGAGTTCGTCATCGCTCAATGCCCGAAAGGCAAAGCCCATGCGCGAGCCCATGACAAAGGAATAGACGACGAGCGCAAGCGTGAGCGCCACGATGAACAGGTAATAAGCGGCGAGCGGGTGCTCGAGCAGCGCGAAACCCAGACCGCGGGTAACGAGCCCGGTCTCGCCGTTGGTGAACTGGCGCAACCCAAGCACTAGGTTCTGAAAAATAAGCGAAAAGGCCAACGTGACGATGCCGACGAAGATCACGCCGAGGCCCCTCAGCACCGAGACGTAGCTGAAAAGCGCACCGAGGCCCGCCGCGGCGGCGACGCCGATTGGAATCGTGATCCACGGCGACAGCTGTAGCTGCTGGCTTAGCACCGCCGTCACATACGCTGCCAAGCCGGCCAGCGCGCCGACGCACAGAAAGAGCTGCTTGGTATGCCCGAAGATCAAGTTGAAGGCGACCGTCCACCCCATGTATACGACCGCCAGCGTGGCGAGCCTTAGATAGTATGGACTCCCAGCTGCAAAGGCGGGCACCAACGCAAGCAGGATGGCGAGTAGCACGAGATCCGCGTAGCGGGAAAAAATCGGCCACCTGCTCATGTGAACCGCGCCAATAATCCGCTTGGACGCAGCAGAATTGTTGCCATAGCTGTCGCCAACAAAATAATGAAAGCCACATACGCGCCGATGTAGCGGCTGGCGAAAGCGTTAACGATGCCGAGAAAGACGCCTGCGACAAGCGCACCGTTGATGCTGCGGACCCCACCAACCACGGCAACCAGCAACCCGAGAATGGTGAACCCCGGTCCCATTTCGGTTCCCAGAGACGAAAACAGTCCCTGTGCGATGCCGGCGAGACCCGCCATCATCGTCGCGAGCCCGACGATGATGGTGCGGGTGCGCACCGGATCGATTCCGCAAAGCTCGGCGCCAACCTCGTTCTCGATGATCGAGCGTATGGTTTTGCCGAGCAGCGTCCAGCGCAAGAACGCGAATAGGGCTAGGAAGACCATTACGGCGATAAGCGAGGTCATGAGCCCCGCAGTGCGCATCGGAATTCCCGCGATTTGCACAGACGCGATGGGTAGTGAGAGTGTCAGCGAGAAGTCCGAGAACACGTAGTTCAAATACCCATCGATAACAAAGGAAAGCCCTAGCGTCAGGATTAATCCAAGCAGCAGCCGCTCTTCGCCGCGATAGCGGTAGGCCGGAAGGAGCAGGCTTCGATCTACCAGCAGCCCAAATAGCCCTGCAGCAACGATGCCACTGATTCCGGCGAGCATCGGGTGGGCTCCCCGATCCAGCAGCAGCTTGGCGGCGACACCGCCGAGCACGGCGAATTGGCCATGCGCGAGGTTGAGCACTCCGCCCAAGCCGTAAATCAGCGTGATGCCAGCTGCCAGCAGCGAAAGCTGAAGGCCCTGCACGATGCCATCGAAGAGAGTCGCCGTCATGGTCAGGTTACGCCGAGGTAGGCCGCCTTGATCTCGGGATTGCCGACCAAGTCGGCCGATTTCCCGGAGAGGCGGATCGACCCTTGCTCAAGTACATATGCGCGATCGGTGAGCGAAAGAGCAAGCGGAACCTGTTGCTCCGTTATAATCATGGTGAGCCCCGCGGTTTTCAGCCTCGCCAGTTGCCGATAAAGCTCCGCCACCGTCTTTGGAGCGAGCCCCGTCGAAGGCTCGTCCAGCAACAGGACTTTTGGGCATCCCATCAGAGCGCGGCCGATCGCAAGCATTTGCTGCTCACCGCCGCTCAGGGTGCTGGCAAACTGTTGACGACGCTCTTCAAGATGGGGGAACAGCTCAAAGACGAAACTGAGGCGTTCAGGCATGTTCCGGAAATTGCGATAGGAGCCCAATTCGAGATTCTCGAGCACCGTCATTCCCGAGAACAGCTCCCTTTCCGCCGGCACATAGACCATGCCAAGCCGAGCGGTTTCAAACGCGCGCAAGCCATTGCAGACCTGCCCATCGTAGGAGATGCGGCCTTGCGTCGGCCGAATCATTCCAATGATCGTTCTCAGCAGTGTGGTCTTACCGGCGCCGTTGGGGCCGATAACCGCCACTGCCTCGCTCGGGCTCACCCCGAGGCTGACGTCGCGCAATACCAGGGCTGGCCCGTAGGAGGCGTGGACGCCTTCGACCCGAACGATCACATCACGCCCTCGTACCTAGATATGCTTCGATTACCGCCGCGTTGCGTGCGATCTCGGAGGGGGCGCCCGTAGCGATGACCTCGCCGAAATTGAGCACGATCACGCGCTCGACCACCTGCATGATTGCCTTCACCACATGCTCGACCCATACAATAGTGACGCCGGTTTGTTCGCGGACCCGCCGGATGAGGCGCATGGAGTTTTCGATCTCAGTTGGATTCAACCCGGTCATCGCCTCGTCTATCAACACCAGGGCCGGTGACATGGCGAGCGCGCGGGCGATCTCGACCATCTTGCGCTCCTGCAAGTTCAGGCTCGCCATTGGGGAGTCACTTCGGTTACACAATCCGACCAGATCGAGCATGGACTCGGCATGGCGGGTAACAACGGTGCCGGAGTGCACCGTGCGCTGCGCGCCGCGCGATGCGCCGAACAGAGCACCAACGCGCGATGCTCCGAACAGAGCACCAATCAGCACATTCTCAAGCACGGTCATCGTGGGAAACGAGCGCGGAGTCTGCAGCGTTCGAGCGATGCCGAGCCGGGCTATTGCGTAAGTTTTAAGCCCGGAAAGATCGCGGCCAGCAAAGAAGACTTTGCCACTCGTTGGCTTGACCACGCCGCTAAGCACGTTCAGCAGCGTCGTCTTCCCCGCTCCATTGGGGCCAATCAGCCCCACGATTTCGCCGGCCGCGGCACTAAAGCTCACGTTCCTGAGCACCGTCGACCCTCCAAAGCGCTTGGTCAGTGCCTGCACCTCGAGCACGGTTTTCCGGCTAGGCGACATCCCTATTTCCCGGGCACATGCGGTTGCACAGCCTTAGATCGAAATACGACCTTGGTCCGCCAGCTCGCCCCGGGGTTGACATCATTGGGCGGCGATCCCTTTTCGTAAGTGTAGAGGAGGGGAGCGGCTTCCTTCATCTCACCCCACTCGGTGTAGGAGAGCGGCCAGCCATAACCAGGAATGACGAACCGGCCGGCGCGAACCGCGTCCGCTATCACCTTCGGATCAGTCGATTTCTTTTCCGTGATCGTCTGTGCGATAATCTTGACGATCGCGTAGCCGGAAATCCCGTTGATATCCAACAGGTGATTGCTCGCGTTGTGAAACTTGGCGGCAAGGCGCTGATACTCGGGACTGTCGAAATCGGCGCACGTATAATCAACGAAGCGGCCAAAAATCAGCTCACCGCCGCGTTCAACAGTGAACGCGCTCGGGAACCAGGGACCTATGATCTGGCCGGCCAGCCCCAGCTCAATAGCCTGCCGCGCAATCGTCACGCTGCCCGGCGGGTGGCCGGTTGCAATCAGCAGTTCTGGATTGAAATCCTGAAGTTTCCGCAGATAGGGTGTGAAGTCGCGCTCTGAAACCGGCGCGACTTCGACCTGCAGCTTGACACCAGGTAGCGGTCTAACGGATGCGTCGATGGCATCGTTGATCGCGTGGCCCCAGGCGTAATCGGCGACGATGGCGCCCACGCGGGTATACTTCTTCTCCTGGATGAGCCCGGCAATGTAGCCCATGTTCATCGGGGCAGCAGGCAGGCAGGTTCTGAAAGTGTATCGGCTCTCCTTGGTGAGGATTGCGTCTGATCCTGACATGGTAAGAAAGAGCGGGACCTTCTGTGCCTCTGCTTCGCGCGAAACGGCGAGGCCGACATCGCTTGAAATAGTGCCGCCGGTCGCAACCACATGCTCGCGCTCCACCATATACTGGAATGCGGTCACCGCCTCGCTCGGGCTGTTGCGGTCGTCGCGCTCGACGAGTTCAAGCGGTCTCCCCTCCACGCCACCTGTGGCGTTCACTTCTTCAACCGCCAGTTTCATGCCGTCGCGCACTAGAATTCCCCAAGGCGTGAACGGACCACTCAAGGAACTCAGATATCCGATCTTAATGGACTGCTGCGGCTCGGCGTTGCCAATAGCCGCCGGGCTAAGCGCTGCAGCCAGCAGCACGAGGCCGAATCCCACGCTCCAGGTCTTGCTCATTCTTATCCTCCCGTATTCATGCTGAGTTGTTCGAGCAAAGGAACTGTGCGGCTCGATGGGATCGATTTTTCGTGTCTCCATTCTGCGCGCCCAGTAAGCAATGGGAATGTCGATCGCACCAGCGTCAAGCTCGTTCGCGCGATGTGGCGCGATTTGGGTTGTCGTCGAAGTAACGATCTCGGCGTTCGCCCATTCCTAGCTGCCTTGGAAAATCGGCATTCGTTTGCTAACGAACGCCTCATAGGCCCTCTCGTAGTCTTTTGTTTGCATGCAGATCGCCTGGGCCTGCGCTTCGGCTTCAATCGACTCGTCGATGCCCATGCTCCATTCCTGGTGGACGCAGCGCTTCGTCATTGCATGGGCAAAGGTCGGACCGTCGGCAAGCGATTTCGCCATCGCTTGCGCCTCCGCGACCACGGCGTCCGGCTCACAAAGTCTGTTGTAGAAGCCCCATTGAGCGGCCTCCATCCCGTCGATGGCCCGGCCCGTGTAGAGCAGTTCGACGGCGCGACCTACCCCGATGATCCGCGGCAGCATGTTGCAGGCGCCCATATCGGCACCCGCAAGCCCAACGCGTACGAATAAAAAAGCAACTTTGCTCCGCGCCGTCCCGTAGCGCAAATCCGACGCCATCGCGAGGATCGCGCCGGCGCCGGCGCAAATGCCATCGACAGCCGACACGATCGGCTGAGGGCAGGCACGCATCGCCTTGACCAGATCGCCGGTCATGCGCGTAAACGCAAGCAGACCGGCCATGTCGCCCTTCCGCTGCATCTCCACCAACGGCCCGATGATCTCGTGCACATCGCCGCCGGAGCAGAAATTGCCCCCCGCGCCGGTCACCACCACGGTCTTTACGCCATCCGCATAGAAAAGATCGCGGAAGGTATCGCGCAGCTCCGCATACGATTCCAAGGTCAAGGGGTTCTTCCGGTCAGGCCGATTGAGCGTGATCGTCGCTACCTTGCCGTCCAACTGCCAGAGGAAATGGTGCGGCTTATAGCTCGCAAAATCGACGCGAGATGGACGAAACCGGCTGGCTGTATTGCTCATGATTGCTATTTCCCACCTGAATGTGACCTGCTGCTGTCGCCGCTCCAGGAAACCCGGCACCTCGTGACGCTTCAGCGCACGGGCGTACCGTGCCACGACGTATTGCACATGACCGGTAATTTTGAAGAAGAATTCGCACCATCATGCACTCGCTACCTACTGCTTTTTTGCTGACGTGGTGGAGGCCAATTCTCACGCAAAATGAACCGCTGGACCTTGCCCGTCGCAGTTTTGGGCAGGTCGTCGACGAACTCGATCCAGCGCGGATATTTCCACGGACCGATACGGCGCTTGACGTGAAACTTCAGGTCCTCATAGAGGTCCCGGCCTATTTCCGCTTCATCGTTGTCATTGAGCACTACAAACGCCTTTGGTTTGACCAAGCCGTTGCTGTCCTCGGCCGGCACTACAGCGGCTTCGCGCACGCGCGGATGCTCGATAAGCGCTTCTTCCACCTCGAATGGTGACACCCAGATGCCGCTTACTTTGAACATATCGTCGGTGCGACCGCAGTAGATATAGACGCCATCGGGGCGCCGCAGGTACTTGTCGCCGGTATGCGTCCATTCACCCTGGAAGGTCCGGCGCGACTTCTGGCGTTGGTTCCAGTAGCCGGCTGCGGCCGAATCACCGCGCACCACGAGCTCACCGACGGCCCCATCAGGAAGCTCTTGTCCGTCTTCGTTCACGAGCTTCAAATCGTAACCGTTCACCGGTACGCCGGCGGTTCCATACTCGACCGCGCCCGGGAGGTTTGTCAGATACAGGTGTCCCATTTCGGTCGAACCGACTCCATTGACGATGTCGAGACCGAAGCGCTCCTTCCAAGCGATGCCAACATGTGCGGGCAGCGGCTCTCCAGCCGAGAAACACAGCCGCAGCCGCTTCGAGCAACGCTGCGGCGTGCAACCTGAATCAGCCAAAATCGCTGCATAAAGCGTGGGCACCGCGTAGAACATGGTTGGTTGGTAGCCATCCAACATTTCAAACACCGTTCGCGGCGTTGGCCGTTCGGGATAGAGCACAGAGGTCGCGCCGACTGACATCGGACAGAAAATTGCATTGCCGAGACCGTAGGAAAAGAACAGTTTGGCGGCAGAGAAAATCAGATCGTCCTCGCGAATTCCGATCCGCTCCTGGCCGGCGCGTCGCGCCATAGTCATCGGACTGGAATGCACGTGCATCACGCCTTTCGGCAATCCCGTGGTGCCGGAGGAATAGAGCCAGTAAGCGACTTCATCAGCGCAAGTTTTGGCGGGCGCCGAGCGCTCGTCCGGGCCGGCCATCAGTGCGCGAAATCGCAGCACCGTGTCCGGACCACCGCCGATCACTACTATCGCTCTCAATGTCGGCAGATCTTCCGCTGCCTCCTGTATCATCGTCAGCAGCGCGGTCGATACGAATGCTACTTTTGCCCGAGAATCTTCCAGGAGGAAGCGATATTGCTCGACCGTAAGCCGAGTATTAAGCAGCACCGGAACTACGCCAGCACGGATCGTCCCCCAGAACAGGACCGGAAAATCGATCGTGTCGAGGGCGATGAGGGCGACCCGATCCTCGCGCTCGACGCCGAGCCGCGCAAGTATCGGGCCAACACGCGCCACCTCGTCAAGCAGTTCGGCGTAGCTGATGTTTCGCGATAGATCGATGAATGCCGTCTTTCCGCCTCGGCCTTCGGCCACGTTGCGGTCTACGAAATCGACAGCGGCATTATAATCACGCTCGGTGCCCATCGCTCCGCGAGCTCCCGGTCGTTTCGAACCATAGGCGCCCGGCGCTGTCCTTGATTAGAATCAAGGCCGCTCAAGAAAGTCTTGACGCCATATTCGGCTCTCGGTCCGTACTCGCGCGCTGCGCATGAGGCCACACTGTCTTGGCTGGTTTTGGATCAGACCCCCGTGATACTTAGTCCTCAAAAATAACAATCATTTTCGTGCCAAGCGGTGGCTTCCTTAGCTCCGAACGGCGACTTCTTGACTTTAATCATGGCAGCCGATCGAGGAGCCGGTTTAAGGCACACCGGGTTGCCGACCACGACCCGAGAGCCGCGTCGATGCCAATTCAAAGCCAACGAATGCGAAAGCGACTGCTGCGAATAAAGGTCAACGGATACTGGCGCGAAGACGCGGTGGCCGAAAATGAGCTGCTGGTCGACTTTTTACGGGACGTTCTTCACCTCAGCGGCGTAAAGATCGGCTGCGACGGCGGCGAATGCGGCGCCTGCACGGTGCTGGTAGACGATCAGGCGGTGCCCGCCTGCCTTAAACTTGCGGCCCGATGTGAGGGGCGTTCGGTTGAGACCATCGAGGGTCTCGCTGCGCAGGCTCGGCCCAGTCGGCTGCAGCTCGCCTTTCACGAGAAGCTTGGCGCCCAATGCGGCTTCTGCACGCCAGGAATGATCATGGCCGCTGAGGCGCTGTTGCGGCGAAATCCAAATCCGGGCGACCGGGATATTCGCGTAGCGCTTTCCGGCAATCTTTGCCGATGTACCGGATACGTGAAGATCATCGAATCGATCAAAGCCGCTGCGGAGATATCGCGATGACCGTCAGTAATCGCAACGGAATGGCCAAGCGGCAGGGCATTCCGCTGATTGACGGGATTGAGAAGGTAACTGGACGCGCACGCTATACCGCGGATTTGGAACATGCCGACGCCCTGGTCGGTCGGATATTCCGCAGCCCGGTGAGTCACGGCCAGATAGTTCGGCTCGATGTTTCCAAGGCTCAGGCCCTTGAGGGTGTTATCTGCGCGATCACAGGAGACGACTGCCCGCACACTTACGGCGTTCTGCCGGTCGCCATGAATGAATATCCGTTGGCGCGACAGCGGGTGCGCTACCGCGGGGAGCCGGTCGCGGCGGTCGCGGCGGTGGACGCGGATACGGCCGAGCGTGCGCTCGATCTGATTGAACTCGAGGTGCACGAGCTTCCAGCCTATTACACCTCCGCGGAGGCGCGTGCTTCAGGCGCTACTCTATTGCATGAAGACAGGCCGGGCAATCTGGAACGGGAGGTTCACCACCAATTTGGGGATGTGCATCAGGGATTCGCTGCGGCGGATGTGGTTCGCGAGGAATCTATTTCTTGCGCGGAGGTCAATCATGCGCAGATTGAGCCGCACGCATCGCTCGCTGAATACGATCCCCTGACCGGACGACTGACAGTCCAGAGCGTTTCCCAGGTCATCTATTACCTTCACTTAATGCTTGCGCGGTGCCTGGAGATGGACACGTCGCGAATACGCATCGTGAAGCCCTTCATCGGCGGTGGCTTCGGAGCGCGAGTTGAGGTTTTGAATTTCGAAATCATCACGGCGTTGCTCGCCCGCGCCGCGGGTGGAAAGGTGATGATGCGATTGACACGCGAGGAGTGCTTTCTGACCCACCGCGCACGGCCTCAAACCGATATCAGACTGAAACTCGGCATGCGGCGCGACGGACGGCTCACTGCGTGCGAGTGCGAGGTCGTCCAGCGGGGCGGCGCCTACGCTGGCTACGGAATTGTCACGATACTTTACGCTGGCGCTCTGCTCCAAGGAATCTATGACATCCCAGCCATCAAGTATGATGGCTACCGCGTCTACGCCAATCTTCCGCCCTGCGGAGCTATGCGTGGCCACGGCGCGGTCGATACTCGCCATGCCTTCGAGTGCGTGCTTGATCGCATGGCACGCGATTTCAAACTCGATCCGTTCTCAGTACGCCGCGCCAATCTGCTGCACGCTCCCACCCGCACCCTGAACGATCTGATGGTGAACAGCTACGGGCTTGCCGAGTGTCTGGAAACGGTCGAACGCGCGAGTCGGTGGGCCGATCGCGTAGGCAGGCTGCCGCGCGGCAAAGGTCTCGGTATGGCCTGCTCGCACTACGTGAGTGGCGCGGCGAAACCTATCCATTGGACCGGCGAGCCACATGCGGTGGTAAACCTGAGACTCGACTTCGACGGTTGCGTCACGGCGCTCACGGGTGCCGCGGATATCGGCCAAGGCTCGTCTACCATGGTGGCCATAGCGGTCGCCGAGACGCTTGGCATCTCGCTTGAGCGCGTGCGTGTGGTGGCAGCCGATACCGCCGTCACGCCGAAGGACAATGGCGCATACTCGTCGCGCATTACCTTCATGGTCGGCAACGCCGCGCTTGATGCTGCACGCAATCTCAAAAGGATTTTGATTAAAGCGGCGGCCAGCACGCTCGAAGCGCGGCTGGAAGATATCGAATGCGTGGGAGAGGTCTTTCAGATCGGCGCCGGCTCGCAATCCGGTCTTCCTTTCGCGGAAGTGGTCAAAGCGGCGCTCGTCGATCGAGGCCCGATAACGGTCGAGGGGTCCTTCACCTGTCCACCTGAAGCGCAGGGCGGCAAACACCGCGGTGGCGCAGTCGGCTCGACGATGGGCTTTAGCTATGCGGCCCTGGTCGTGGAGGTTACGGTCGACGACGCCACCGGTCTGATCTCCGTCGACAAGGTTTGGACTGCACTGGATTGCGGGCACGCAATCAATCCGTTGGCGGTCGAAGGGCAGATCGAAGGATCCGTATGGATGGGCATGGGACAGGCTCTCACCGAAGAGACCCGCTATGTCGGTGGCTTGCCGGCGCATGCGAGCTTGCTCGAATACCGCATTCCAACCATTGCCGAATCGCCGCCTATCGAAGTGCATATCGTGGAAAGCCACGACCCCAACGGACCGTTCGGCGCGAAAGAGGCGAGTGAAGGCGCGCTTGCTGGGTTCGCTCCCGCGCTGGTCAACGCTGTGGCCAACGCGATCGGCATTGATATGAATGATTTGCCGGTGACGCCCGATCGGGTGATGGAAGCTCTGATCGAGCGGCGGCGCCAGGAGCGGCTCGGCCAGGTGCGAAGGGTGGCCCAATGACCACTCTAATGCCGCACTTTCAAATCGCGAAGCCGCATAACGTTGAAGGCGCCATTGCAGCACGCCGAGCCCATCTCGGCAGCGCTTTTCTCGCTGGCGGCACTGATTTGCTAATCAACATGCGCCACGGTCTCACCCAACCGACATGGTTGATCGATCTTTCCGATATCGACGAACTAGCGGGGATCGCAGTCACCGAAACAGGCGTGCGAATCGGCGCCGGCGTCACGATCGCGGCGCTCGCGCATGCACCAGCGTTGGCCGAGCGCTATCGGGCTCTGGTCGAGGCTTCCGAGGCCATTGCGGCACCGGGCCACCGCGTTATGGGCACCATCGGCGGCAATCTGTGTCTTGCCACACGTTGCCTCTACTACAATCAAAGTGAGTGGTGGCGACGGGCTAACGGATTCTGCCTCAAGCACCACGGCGACGTCTGCCATGTGGCCCCGCTCGGGCAGCACTGCCATGCTGCCTATACTGGCGATCTTGCGCCGGCACTGCTGGTTCTTGGCGCAGAAGTTGAGATCGCCGGTCCTCATGCGCGCCGGCGCATTCCGCTCGGAGAACTGTACGTTGAGGACGGCCGCGCCCACCTCCAACTTGCGACCGAAGAAATCATAGTCGCTGTACATCTGCCGCTGGATCCGCCGCCGTCCACTTACGCCAAGGTGCGCACGCGCAAGGCTATTGATTATCCTCTTGCCGGCGTGGCCGTGGCGCTCGCCACAGCGAGCCGCCTGGTGACGGTGCTGCGGATCGGCATAAGTGGCACTAATTCTCGGCCGTTTCTGCTTGCCGGGGCCGATACATTTCTCGGGAAGCCTATAGACGAGAAGGTATTGCAGCAGATCGACCGGCTAGTACAGAAGCAAGTACAGCCGATGCGGACCACAATCGCGTCCGCCCACTACCGCCGGATTGCCGCCGCGGCACTGGCGCGCCGCCTGGTGGCAGCGTTGGATGCGGGATAAAATACTCGATTGTGCGCGAGATTGTTTCGCTGGCGCGTTTCTGAGCTGCAAAAGCCGTTTGGTTGATTTTGATCAAAGACGGGCTGTCACATTCCTAGTAAGGGTGCGTGCTCGAAGGAGTTCGCGTGTATTGGTCGTTCACCAGCAATGGTGCTTCTCCGCGCGGCGGATAGCTTCGATGACCGGAATGATCGAGCTACTGCGCAAAGAACATCAGGACATTGAAAAGTTGCTTCTCGTCCTCGAGGAGGAACTAAGTGTTTTCGGTCGCCGAGAGCGACCAGACTATGAAATTTTACAAGGAATCATCAGCTATTTTCAGGACTATCCCGATTGCTGCCACCACCCGAAAGAAGACATGATCTTTGAGAAACTGAAAGAAAGGGACCCCGTCGTAGCCGCCACCGTAGGCGATCTTGAGGTTGAGCATCTCGATGAGGCCGAACGGTTGCGGCGTGTTGCTGACGTGATCCGAAAGGCTTTATCCAATCAGGATGTCTCACGGCAGACGTTCGAGAACGTGATGCGCGACTTCATCGTGCATCAACGGCAACACATGATTATGGAAGAGCGCGTTGTCTTTCCGGCCTCAATCAACTGCTTGTACCCCGGAGATTGGACGGAAATCGACGTGAAGTGGAACCGGGAAAAGGACTCGATGTTCAACGTGGCGATGGAGGAAAAGTGTCATTCCCTTCGAGACCGTATTTTACAGTGGCAGCGCGAACGCGGGTAAAGTCTGATCCGAACAAGTCACTGCGCGGGTCACACGGCGCATCGTCTTCAATGTGTGTGTGCGCTAGATCGAACACGATAAGCGCCGGTTTGGGCGGGAATGAGCGCTGAGCCTCATAGGTTGGCAATGTTCGCGATGAATGTTTCCGATCAAGTCGCGACTATCGTCATGCGATCAGCGCCGGTAAACGCGTTAAGCGGAGCCTGGATCGCTGGCTTCGTCCAAAGAATCGACGAACTCGCAGGGCGTGACGACTGGAAGGTGCTGCACATTCGTTCCGACCAGAAAGTGTTCTGCGCCGGCGCCGATCTCAAGGAGATGCGCGCGCGCTTCGATGCGGCTGACGGCCCGAACCGAACTTACGCGTATGTCGCGTCGATCCAGCGGCTTTATAGGCGAATCGAAATGCTACCGCAGGTGACGCTTTCCGAAATCGGCGGGGCAGCACTCGGCGGCGGGTTCGAACTTGCGTTGTCCTGCGACCTGCGAATTGCGGCGTTCGAGGCCAAAGTCGGCCTGCCAGAGGTCAAACTCGGGCTCATTCCCGGAGCCGGTGGTACGCAGCGGCTGACGCGTTTGGCCGGCCGCGGCCTCGCCAATCGCCTGATCCTAACGGGCGAGGCAATCGATGGCGCGGAGGCCCAGCGCCTCGGCATCGTCCAATGGAGCTGTCCGAAGTCAGAGCTCGTGTCCCACGCCGCGGAGATTGCCCGGAACATCGCCGCGCTCCCGCGACCAGCCCTTGCCGCGGCCAAGCGCTGCATTGCCGCGGCATCCGAACCCGGGCGCGGCGGATTCAGCGACGAGCTGGAAGCTACTTACGGCCTTCAGACCGATCCGGAAACGCGAGAACGCGTCAAGGATTTTCTTGCCGGCGCGCGGCCCTAATCAAGCAATACAAGGGAGAGGGAAACATGGATTTCAAAGGCACGGCCGTACTGATAACCGGCGGCGCTTCCGGCATTGGCAAGGCGACGGTGACGCAGCTCATGGGTGCTGGCGCGAGCGTGATCTGTGCCGATATCGATCAAACAAAGGGCAAGGCGTTGATCGAAGAGGCAAGGAAGTCCGGCTTCGCCGTCGATTACGAACCGATTGACCTTACCGATAGCGGCTCGGTGCGGCGCTGCGCGGCCGCGGTGCTAGCGCGCCATTCGAAGATCGACGTCCTCGTCAACGCGGCCGGGTTCGGCGAATTCAATTTGTTCGTCGATACGCCGCCGGATTACCTCGAAAAATTGATCCATGGAAACTTGATCGGGGCGCTGCATCTCACTCAAGCCCTGCTGCCCCAAATGATTGGCATCCGCCGCGGTAAAATAGTCAATGTCTCGAGTGATGCTGGCCGGGTCGGTTCCACCGGCGAAACCGTCTATGCGGCGGCCAAGGGCGGCATGATCGCATTCACCAAATCGCTCGCGCGCGAAGTGGCTCGCTACAACATCAACGTCAATTGCATCTGTCCAGGTCCAACGGACACGCCCCTACTTAACACACGCTCGGACAAGCTCAAGGAGGCTTTCATCAAGGCGATAGCCTTCCGCCGTCTAGGCAAGCCCGAGGAGATAGCCGATGCCATCGTCTTCTTCGCAGGTCCAAAATCTAATTACATTACAGGACAGGTGCTGAGCGTCAGCGGCGGGCTGACCTTCGTTGGTTGATGGTTTTCTCGACTGCGCGGGCGTCGGCTTCGACAGCGATGCGCACAGCTGGCGGCCATAACGGTGTACTGGGTCGAGCGGGTGAACGCTGGAAGACAACACGGGGGATCAGCTTGTCAAACTACGGCTGATCACGAGCCGCTGAATGTCGTTGCTGCCTTCGTAGATCTTGGCGCCGCGCACGGCGCGGAAAATACGCTCGACGCCGTAGTCTTGCATATAGCCGTTGCCGCCGAGGGTCTGAATCGCGTCCGAACAGACGCGCTCCGCCGCCTCGGTAGCGAACAGCTTCGCCATCGCCGCCTCGGCGAGGCAGGGGCGGCCGACGCTGCGCAACGCCGCGGCATGCAACACAAGCTGTCGCGCCGCCTCTATGCTGGTTGCCATCTCGGCAAGCCGGAACGCCACCGCCTGGTGCTCGATGATCGGCTTGCCGAAGCTCTGCCGCTCCTGCGCGTAGGCCAGGGCGACCTCGTAGGCGGCGCGCGCCATCCCGACCGACTGCGCAGCGATACCAATACGTCCGCCCTCCAGATTGGATAGCGCGATCCGGTAGCCTTGTCCCTCTTTGCCGAGCCGGTTCTCTGCCGGCGTCTCAAGATTCTCAAAATGAATTTCGCACGTGTCGGAGGCATTCTGTCCCATTTTCTTCTCGATGCGCCCCACGCGGTATCCCGGCGCATCAGTTTCCACGATGAAGCCGCTGATGCCGCGCTTGCCGAGGTTGGGATCGGTCACGGCAAAAACCAGCGCGACATCGGCGTTCTTGCCGGTGGTGATAAACTGTTTGGTGCCGTTGATAACGTAGCGGTCACCGCGCCGCTCGGCTCGCGTCTTGATGGCAGCGGCATCTGAGCCGCCTTGGGGCTCAGTCAGGCAAAAGGCGGAAAGTTTCTCGCCGCGCGCTAGCGGACGTAGGTAGCGCTCCTTCTGTGCGCTCGTCCCGTATTCTAAGATCGGCATGCACCCGACGGAATTGTGCCCGCTCATGACGGTGGAGATGGCGCCGTCGCCGGCAGCGATTTCCTCCAGCGCCAGCGCGTATGCGACGTAGTCGGCTCCCGCGCCGCCCCACTCCGGCGGGACCGTCATGCCGAGAAAACCGAGCCGCCCCATCGCCACCAGCGTCTCGTGCGGAAAGGTTGCGTTGCGCTCCCACTCCGCCGAGTGAGGTGCGATGTTGGTCCGCGAGAAATCGCGGGCGGTCGCGCGAATGAGTTCTTGTTCTTCCGTCAGGATCATCGATAATAGTTTGAATGCATGTTCATTCGCGGGCCTAATGAGATTTGTCGTTTCCCTGATGGCTGTCAAGCGTACTCACTGCCAAGCGGCAGGATTCGAGGCAGCGGGATATGACCGAAGACTCGCGACCGAGCAGGCTACCGTTGGATTCTAGACGCTCGACAGCACGCCCGCGCTTGCGGCGTGCAGGCGGTAAGATCGCGACCGGTGAGAAGAATGCACACTCCTAGACGGATGCGGCGAACAGGAATGGACTATGAAATTTGACACCATGCTGGTCGAAGCGCGGCGCAAGGAAATGCAGCCAAGCGGTTACTGGCACGACGAGTTATTCACCGATCATCTCGACCTTTGTGTCGCCCAAGTTCCAGACAAAACGGCCATTATCGATTTCAATTCGATGGAACAAAGGGGTCGGCGGCTGAACTATCGGGAGTTCGGAGCGCTGGTTGATCGGCTTGCCGTTGGCTTGGCTGAGCTCGGCATCGAAAAGAACGACATCGTTTCATGTCAGCTGCCCAACTGGTGGCAGTTCGGAGCGCTTGCCTTTGCGTGCTGGCGCATCGGCGCCGTGTTCAATCCGATGATGCCGATCTTTCGCGAGCGCGAAATCAAGTTCATGCTCGGCCTTGCCGAGAGCAAAATCCTCATCGTGCCGCGGCAGTATCGCGGCTTCGATTATCCGGGCATGGTGCGGGGCGTCCGTCTCGAACTGCCACATCTGCAGCGGCTGCTGGTCGTCGGCGGTAGCGGCGAAGAGTGTTTCGAGCGCGTTTTGCTCGATACCCCCTGGGAGACCAAGCGCGACCCAAAGCGGCTTTTCGCTGAGCGCCGCCAAGCCCCAGATGAAGTGATTCAACTGCTTTATACGTCGGGCACGACTGGCGAACCGAAAGGCGTGATGCATACTTCCAACACCCTTCTTTCTAATATCTATCCTTTTTGCGAACGCCTCGATCTCAGCGGAAACGACCTCGTGTTGATGTCCTCGCCGCTGGCTCATCAGTCGGGATTCCTTTACGGGCTGTTGATGCCGGTCATCTTGCGCGCCGCGGTCGTTCTGCAGGACATTTGGGACGGCAAGCGTGCGGCCCAGTTGATCGACAAAGAGGGGGTAACGTTCACTTTCGCCTCGACGCCGTTTCTTTCGGATTTAACGGACGCCGTCGCACAGGGCGCCGGCACCGTGGCAAGCCTGCGCTACTTTGTGGCGGCTGGCGCACCTATTCCCCGCGTTCTCGTCGAGCGCGCGACCAAGACGCTGGGCGCCGCCGTCATTTCTGCTTGGGGAATGACCGAAAACGGCGCCGTCACTACGACCAAACCCGCGGATCCGGATGAAAAGGCGTTCTTCACCGACGGCCGTGCGCTTCCCGGCATGGAAGTGAAGGTGGTCGGTGCCGACGGCGAGTTGATGTCGCCAGGCCAAGAAGGGCTTCTCAAAGTGCGTGGCTGCTCCAATTTCGTCGGCTACCTCCGGCGGCCGCAGCTTTATAATCATGACACCGAGGGATGGTTCGATACCGGCGATCTCGCCCGTGCCGATGCGGACGGTTACATCCGTATCACTGGCCGCGCCAAGGACATTATCATTCGAGGCGGCGAGAACATTCCGGTGATAGAAATCGAGGGACTGCTGTTCCGGCATCCCGCGGTGCAATCCGTTGCTATCGTCGGCATACCGGATGCGCGGCTTGGCGAGCGGGCGTGTAGCTTCGTCGTGGCGAAGCCGGGCCGGCATTTCAGCTTCGAGGAAATGATACGCTTCCTCGTCGAGCAGAAAGTCGCGCGGCAATACATGCCTGAGCGTCTCGAGGTGGTGGATGAATTGCCGGTAACGCCGAGCGGCAAGGTACAGAAGTTCAAGCTGCGTGAAATTGCGCAAGCGCTTGTGCGACCCGCGTGATGAGTTTGACCCGGATGGTTCCTAGTTGGCGATAAACAAGCGTGAGAAAGGTAGACAAGTGAACGGCAATGTGGCCTATACGGATCTTCTGTACAGCGAAAAGAATGGCGTCGCGACGATCACCATCAATCGGCCAGACAAGCTGAATGCATTTCGCGGCAAGACGTGCGATGAATTGATCGACGCTCTCAATCGCAGCGCTTGGGACGCCGCCATTGGTGTTATCGTCCTGACCGGCGCGGGAACGCGCGCCTTCTGCACCGGCGGCGATCAGTCCGCGCATGAAGGCGGCTATGACGGCCGTGGCACAGTCGGGCTGCCGATGGAGACGCTGCATGGCCTAATTAGGCTCGCGCCGAAGCCGGTCATAGCTAAGGTGCGCGGGTATGCGATCGGCGGCGGCAACGTGCTCGCGACAATTTGCGATCTGACGATCGCCGCGGAGAGCGCCCGCTTCGGGCAGGTGGGACCGAAAGTCGGCTCGGTCGATCCCGGCTTTGGCACCGCCTATCTTGCCCGCGTCGTCGGCGAGAAGAAGGCGCGCGAGATCTGGTACATGTGCCGTCACTACACGGCGTGTGAAGCGGAGGCCATGGGTTTAGTCAACAAGGTCGTTCCTGACGATCAGCTGGATGCCGAGGTCGAAGCGTGGTGCAGCGAGATCATGGAGCGCAGCCCCACTGCAATTGCTATTGCCAAACGGTCATTCAATGGTGATACCGATTCCATCGCCGGGATCGGCGCGCTCGGCATGCAGGCGCTCAAGCTCTTCTACGAGAGTGATGAATCGAAGGAAGGCGTGCGTGCATTCAACGAAAAGCGCAAGCCGGAATTCCGCAAATTTGTCAGGTGAGTCCGACTGGGCAACGCTGCGCTATACCGCACCGCAAGAAGGAGCTATCTCCTTCGAGGAAAGGACGCTAAGTTCCATACCACTACGCGTGTCGTCGCACGTCGCTGAATGCTCCTCGGATCGTCGACCTCTCAACCGCCGCCAGCCGGTGAAGCTTCGCTACATCACCCACCGCCACGTGTTCGGCCTGCACGGCTACGCCGATAGATTTCAACTTGGCAAAGGTGCGCGAGAGCGCTTCAGGCGTGAGGCCGAGCCGCGCTGCGATTAGCACTTTGTCGTAGGGCAACGTTATGACACAGGAGCCACTGTCGACAGGCGCGCGTGACGCGAGGAATTCCGCGACTCGTTGCACGCCACTTTGCGCCTTGAGTTGCTCGATCTGCTGCATCAGGATATGCAACCGCTGTGACGTCGATGCGATTATCGCCAGAGCGATATCCGGATTTTGTCGAATGCAGCTAACGATATGATCGGCCGGTATCCTTACAATTCTGGCGTCGGTGATAGCCTCGGCCGTCGCCGGAAGAGATCCGCCGGTTAGGGCGGCCGCTTCGGCAAAGCTGTCACCCCTGGTGAAAAGGTGGATCACCGTCTCTTCCCCTGACTCGTTGATCCGGTAATGCTTCGTCCAGCCATCGGTCATAATGAAGAATGCCTTCGCCGCATCGCCTTGTCGACACACGGTCTGATGCGCCTTCAGCGTCATCACAGTAGCGGGCGCTACGATATGCTCGACTGTCTCCGGCTTGAGGCCGCGGAATACAGCAATGCGGGTGATGATCTGCAGATCGCCGGCTAGGGGATGTTGAGCCATTTCTACAGCCTCCCGCACGGTGATGACAGGACTCCCCTCCATCCCCCCGACGGGATCATGACAGCGAGGGGCAATCTAAGTAATGCACGACCAACCATAGAAAATTTTTGCGCGGCCGGCCATAGCTGCCGGCGGGATCGCCCTCCCAGCTAACAACCGACCCGTGTCTGGCAAGGGGGGAGCGGTGACTGGTGCCAAGGCGCGTGGGGACCTTTGATTCGGCTGTTTACGTCGCCGTTTGCGTCGGCTCGCCTTTCGCAGACTGCTCGGTGGTTGCGCGTCTGCTGCGTGGCGCATCGGTGCCGACTGACCTGACAGCTGCAAGGCTACCCTTGAAATTGAAAAATATTCGAACCGGCCCAAAAATTTCGGTCCGAATTGACGCGCGGTCAGATAGCCGGGAGGGTTCGGAATACTGCGCTGCAACAAATTGGTAGCGCCCCGGCCGAGATGGCTGCCTTGACCTTTATCAAATGGACACATCTCCGTTTCTGGTATGGGGCTAAGGTCAAATCAAGCTGCACCGGCGGAGGGAGACGGCGATGTTTCATCGGACGATAGGTACGGCTGCCTTAGGCCTCGCGATCATGGTCGCCACGGGGATCAGCGCCTCCGCGCAAATCAAGATCGGTGCGGTTTTGTCGATCACCGGTCCCGCGTCCTTCCTCGGCGATCCCGAGAAGAAAACACTCGAAATGTACGTTGATGACATCAACGCGAAGGGCGGCGTCAACGGTCAGAAGCTAAAACTCATTGTTTACGACGACAGCGGCGATGCAAACAACGCGCGGACATTTGCGACCCGTCTGGTCGAAGAAGACAAGATCGACGCTATGGTCGGCGGCACCTCCACCGGCTCAACGCTGGCGATGATCCCGGTTTTTGAGGAAGCGCAAGTGCCATTCATTTCGCTGGCCGGCGCCATCCAGATCGTCGAACCAGTACGCAAGTGGGTATTCAAAACGCCGCACACCGACAAGATGGCCTGCGAAAAGATCTTCGCCGACCTCCAGCAGCGTCACTTGATAACCATTGCAATCATTTCCGGTACTGACGCGTTCGGCAAGTCAATGCGCGACCAATGCGTCGCGGCGGCTCCCAATTGGGGTATCACCGTTGCATACGAGGAGAGTTACGGACCACGGGACAGCGATATGACTCCGCAGCTGACCAATATTCGCAATAAGGCAAGCTTGCAGGCGGTGGTGAATACCGGTTTCGGTCAAGGTCCAGCCATCGTCACGCGCAATTACCGCCAGCTCGGCATCGACACGCCGCTGTATGAGAGCCACGGCGTCGCATCAAAGCAGTACATTGAACTGGCAGGTCCCGCGGCGGACGGCGTGCGGCTACCGGCAGCGGCCCTGTTGGTAGCCGAAAAACTCGCCGACAATGACCCGCAGAAGCCAGTCGTGGTCGCTTATTCGCGCGCCTATCAGCAAAGGACCGGGGAGGCTGTATCGACGTTTGGAGGCCACGCCTATGACGGTCTGATGATCTTGGTGCAGGCGTTGCAGCGTGCGAAAGGAGCGGACCGGGCCAATGTTCGCGACGAGATCGAGAGGACCAAAGGCTATATTGGCACGGGAGGAATCGTGAATATGTCGGCGGCCGACCACTTAGGGCTCGATCTGTCAGCGTTCCGCATGCTCGAGATCAAGAACGGCGATTGGACGCTCATCCCGGAAGCCAAATCGTAGGCATTACGGTCGGGCGAGAACGCGCCGGTGGCGAGCCTTGAAAGTTGCACGGGGCATTCGGCCGGATGGCGGAATTTTTGCAGTTTTTCTTTTCCGGCCTGACCGTTGGGTCGGTTTATGCGCTGGTCGCGCTCGGTTTCACGCTTATCTACAACGCCTCCGACGTCATCAACTTCGCTCAAGGCGAGTTCGTGATGCTCGGCGGGATGTCGACGGTTTTCCTGGCGCTGGGCGGCATACCGCTGCCGCTCGCCGCTTTGCTCGCAATCGTAATCACCACTGCGGTCGGGCTCGCGCTACATCGCTTTGCCATCGAGCCCGCTCGAGACGCCACCGCAGTTTCCTTGATCGTGATCACTATCGGTGCCTCGATCTTTCTGCGCGGCGTGGCGCAAGTGATCTTCGACAAGCGCTTCCACAGTCTTCCGCCGATCTTCGGCAGCGAACCGCTGCGCATCGGCGGCGCCGCCATTCTGCCGCAGAGCCTCGTCGTTTTCGGTGGCGCCACTGCTATCGTAGTGCTGCTTTGGTTGTTCATCGATCGAACTTTGCTTGGCAAAGCGGTGATTGCCACGGCGGTCAATCGTCTCGCCGCGCGTCTCGTTGGGATCGACACCCGGCGCATTGTCGCCCTATCTTTTGCGGTGTCGGCGGCGATCGGCGCGCTCGCCGGCGTACTGATTACACCCCTTGCGCTGACGAGCTATGACGTCGGCACGCTTCTCGCTCTCAAAGGGTTTGCGGCAGCCATGCTTGGCGGAATCGGCAGCGCGCTCGGTGCAGTGATAGGCGGCCTCGTTCTCGGTATGCTGGAAGCCTTCAGTGCCGGATATCTTTCGTCGAAATACAAGGATGCAGTCGCGTTCATTGTTCTTCTCGCTGTCCTACTGGCGATGCCACGCGGCCTGCTCGGCCGAGGCAAGATCGAGCGGGTGTGAACGTGCAAAGCCTGAAAGCTCATCGGTTTGCCGGTCTCACGATCATCGGAGCAATCATTGTCCTGTTGCCCGCTTTCTTCCCCTCGGCTTACTACTATCGGGTCGCTGCCCTCGTCTTGATCTTCGGGCTGGCGGCCATTGGTCTCAATCTATTGATGGGCTTCGCAGGACAGATCAGCCTCGGTCATGCCGGCTTCCTCGGCATTGGCGGCTATTCCGTGGCCATCGGCCCGACTTACTTCGGAACGCCCCCATGGCTGAGCATCTTGGGCGGTGTCGCATTGTCTGGCCTGGTCGCTTTCTTCGTCGGGCGGCCGATACTCCGGCTCAAAGGACACTATCTCGCCGTGGCAACGCTCGGATTTGGCGTGCTCGTCACGATCATATTGACTAATGAGGCGGCTTGGACCGGCGGTCCGGATGGTATGACGGTGCCGCGACTGGTGCTGTTCGCGTGGCGGGTGCACAGCGCGGAAGCCTGGTATTGGATAGCCGCGGTGACCTTCCTCTTCGGCGCCATGCTCGCGCTGAACCTGAGCGATAGCCCAACCGGCAGAGCGCTCAAGGCCATCCAAGATAGCGAAATCGGCTCGTCCATGTTGGGCATTGACGTAGCGCGTCAGAAACTCGCGATCTTCGTAATCTCAGCGATTTTTGTCTCGGTTGCCGGTTCTTGCCTGGCGCTGTTCAACGGCCACGTCACTCCGGATGTTTCCACCTTTCTTCGTTCAATCGAACTAGTGGCAATGGTTGTACTTGGCGGCTTGGGCTCGATCGGTGGCTCACTGATGGGTGCAATCGTGTTGGTCGTACTGCCGCAAGCCCTCACCGTGCTGCACGAATACGAGGATATGGCGCTTGGATTGATTTTGATGGGTTCCATGATTTTCCTGCGCAAGGGGATCGTGCCTAGTCTCACGGCGATGATTGGGGGCCGGCGAACGTGACGATCCTGGAAGCCGAGCGGTTGTCGATCACGTTCGGCGGCGTGCGCGCTGTCGACAAAGTCAGTTTCGCGGTCGAATCTGGCATTGTGTTCTCGATCATTGGTCCAAACGGCGCCGGCAAGACAACACTATTCAATCTTATTTCAGGTCTTTGCGCACCGCTGGAGGGGCACGTGCGGCTGGCCGGAGAAAACGTAACCGGGCTTGCGCCCGATCGCCTCGCGCGCCGCGGGCTTTCAAGAACGTTCCAGAATTTGCAGATTTTCTTTCGCATGACGGCGTTAGAAAACGTGATGGTGGGACGGCATCGTCATGAACCCACTGGCATTTTGTCGGATCTGCTTCATCTACCCGCGGTAGGCCGCCAGAATCGGCGCACGCGTGAAGCGGCTAGCGACGCGCTTGCCCGCGTCGGCCTGAGCTTCGCCGCTGATCGAACTGCCGGCACGCTCTCTTACGGGGCGCTTAAGCGGCTGGAGATTGCGCGGGCACTCGCGAGCGAGCCTAGGGTTTTGCTGCTCGACGAGCCGGCCGCCGGTTGCAATCCAGTGGAAACGCAGGAACTCGACGGCGTCATCCGTTCCGTCGTCAAGGACGGCACGACCGTGGTCCTTATAGAGCACGATATGAAGCTCGTCATGAACATTTCCGATCGCATCCACGTTCTCTTGAGTGGCCGGACTCTCGTTGAAGGTTCGGTCGCCGAGGTCCGATCGGACCCTACGGTGGTAGAGGCTTATCTTGGCGGGCATGACGCACATGAGGCAGCGCATGCTGTCGGTTGAAAAACTTGCGAGCGCTTATGGTCGGATTGAGGCCCTGCATGACGTGTCACTCGAGGTACATGCGGGCGAGATCGTCGCGCTGATTGGCGCAAATGGGGCAGGGAAGACAACGCTGCTGGGAGCAATCTCCGGCGTTCAGACCATTGCCGCCGGATCGATCCGCTTTGAGAAAAAGCCCATTGAACATCTATCGAGCCATCTGCGGGTCGCGCTCGGGATCATCCACGTTCCCGAAGGCCGTCAGTTGTTTGCTCCGCTCAGTGTCGAGGACAATCTTAAGTTGGGGGCGTGGTCGCGTCGGCGGGCCGACGTGACACTCGACCTAGCGCGTGTATACGACATGTTTCCAATGCTCCATGCCATGCGGAAAGTCCCGGCCGGCGCGCTTTCTGGTGGCCAACAGCAGATGCTCGCAGTTGGAAGGGCCTTGATGGCAAATCCTCGTTTACTGCTGCTGGACGAGCCCTCAATGGGTCTAGCGCCGCGCCTGGTAGATCAGATTCTCGAGATCATTATTGGTCTGCGGCATAAGGGGCTGACGATCGTGCTGGTCGAGCAGAACGCGCGCGCCGCTCTCGCCATTGCCGACCGCGCGTACGTTCTTGAGACTGGGAGGGTTACGCTGAGCGGGCGCGCCACCGACGTCCGAACCGATCACAGAGTGCGGGAGGCATATCTCGGCATTTGAGGAAGTTTGGCGGACGTCAAAATCACGGCCAGTTCCTCCGGTCTCGGTACCGCCTTCGCGACCGCAGCGCCCCTATTGATCAAAATCAATGTCGTCCATTTGAAGTGATTTTATGATTTAATTGTTGGAAAAAAGGCAAGCGCTGGGTTTTGGCTAAATCCAGAATCGAAATAGACACGGTCCTGAACCGATCCATCCTGACAATGGCAATGGGGCGTATCATCGCGCCGAGCGTAAGTTGTTAATGGCAAGCGAAGAAGCGATTGCGCGCGCAGCGCTCACGCCCGGTCCGCATGCAAGCATCTCGGCGGACCGCGACGGCATAATCCGCGAGTGGAACGCCACCGCCGAAGCCATTTTTGGCTACACTCAAAATGACGCGGTCGGGCAGACGCTCGATCTCGTCATTCCGGCGGAAGAACGTGCCGATCATTGGCGCAATTTCCGGCGCGTTATGGCTACTGGTGTGCTTAACTACCGCCCCGATCACATCCTCGACGTCGAGGGGTTGCGGCGGAATGGCACGCGGGTGAAGCTTGATGTTGCGCTCATTCCCGTCCGCAATCCAGCGGGTCACCTCGTCGGTATCACCGCGATTATGCGGGAGGTAGAAGAAGACGCGAATAGCCGACAACATGGGCGGCCGAAATAGCGGCGACACCCGCCCGGACGCAATATTGATCAAGATCAATGTCGCTGTTCGAAAGAACGTCATGATTTAGTCGCTAGGCGCGGCGGGGTCGAACTTGGCCGAGTCCGGGATCGATCGGACTGCGGTCCTGGGTCGACCCCGCCTGATGATTGGCGCCGGCGCGTCACGTCGCGTCGAGGGCCGTTAAATATGTGCCATTCCAATGGGACCAAGGGGTCATATCGTGTCTACACAAGCAAAGAATGGCAGTTGGTGGGGCGATGGATTGCCACGGCCGCTTTGCTGGATTTTTCATAAAACGCATTGGATGCTCGCTGGGCGCGCCGGTTATGCGCAATGTTGGCGCTGCGGTAAATGCAACAGGAGCTGGATCGACGACTTGTGGTCATGACAGCCATGGGCGCGCGGAGGATGATGATGAAGATGTCGGTGCATGAGTACTCAACACACATCTACGCGATGATGGCGCGCCTTGGGATCGATCCGGCGGCGGGAGATTTGCCACGGTTGAGTCTGCGTTATGCAACGGCGCTCCACCGATGTGAAGATTGCCGTTCCAAGAAAGCTTGCCAAGACTGGCTGGATTACGCGCCAGCGCAGGTCAACTTTGCGCCGGACTTTTGCATGAACGTCGACATCCTGTTTGAGTTGCAGTGCGATCAAGCCGGACCTCGTCTGGTCAACTGAGCCAGATTTCATGCTCGCGACTAACGGTACGCCGAGAGTGCAAATTTATTCAGCTTGTGACGTGTTAGCGGCCGACGGTTGCATCGCTTCCCCCTGTGCGCATTGCAACACCTAAAAACAGCGTACCTCCATTGATGCCACAACCGGACGGATATACGGCCGATGCCCTTTTGGGCAGCTTTTAACTCCCGCCCCAGTGGGCTCTCTGGCGCTGGAGTTTTTTCTCTCCTTTTGTTTTGAGCCGCATAAATCGGCTTCCGAACGAGCGTGGCCGCTTCTGCGTTCGCTGCTGATCCCTTCGCTTCAGCTGTTTCACCGCGTCGGTAGCGATGCCTAACTTCGGCCCCGGCGATGCCCCCTATCCAAAAACGCCTCCGGGGCCTTTTCTCTATTTGATCGAAATCAATGTAGCCGCACCGTTATTCGCTACGGTTAGCTCTGTTTTAATTATGCCAACCAGCAAAGGGGGGCGGTAGCCCT
>Ga0187769_10000131_pt1 | contig 39785 bp, 35 predicted proteins | sample 0116_SJ02_MP02_1_FD_133140 | JGI IMG/M metagenome (GOLD analysis project Ga0187769, IMG submission 133140) | Tropical peat soil microbial communities from peatlands in Department of Meta, Colombia - 0116_SJ02_MP02_10_MG | ecosystem: Environmental > Terrestrial > Soil > Wetlands > Peat | place...
CTCAAGTGTCGGTTATCTGTGGACCCTGCGCCGGCGGGGCCGCTTACTCCCCTGCGCTCACCGACTTCATTATCCAGACGCGCAAGGCGCAGATGTTTATCACCGGGCCAAACGTCATTAAGCAAGTGACGGGCGAGGATGTCACCGCGGAGTCATTGGGCGGTCCGGATGCGCACATGGCAAAATCCGGGGTCATACACTTCATTGCTGAGGATGACCGGCATGCGCTACTGCTTTGCAAGAAATTGTTGAGCTTCTTGCCTTCGAACAATGCCGAAGATCCTCCGGAACTGCCAAGCGATGGAAACGTGGATCCGAATCCGCGTCTGACCTCCATCGTGCCCGTTGATGGGAAGCAACCGTACGATGTTCGCCAAGTAATCGTGAACGTTATTGACGGTGGTGATTTCCTGGAAGTGCAAGCGGGGTATGCGACGAATATTGTGGTTGGTTTTGCGCGGATCATTGGGCGGACCATCGGTGTGGTGGCGAACCAACCCGCGGTGATGGCCGGCGTCTTGGACATTAACGCGTCTGACAAAGCCGCGAGGTTCATTCGCTTCTGCAACGCGTTCAACATTCCGTTGGTGACCTTTGTGGACGTTCCCGGGTTCCTGCCAGGAACCGCTCAGGAATATGGAGGGATTATCCGTCACGGGGCAAAGATGATCTTTGCCTACTCGGCAGCCACGGTGCCAAAGGTTACCGTAATTCTGCGCAAATCGTTTGGTGGAGCGTACCTGGCCATGTGCGGCCGCGATATGGGTGCGGACCGGGTATACGCCTGGCCAACAGCAGAAGTGGCAGTGATGGGTGCTGAAGGCGCGGCGGAAATCGTGTTTAAGAAAGAAATCGAATCGGCTAAAGACAAAACCAAAAAACGTAAGGAAATGATCGAGAAATACCGCGACGCGTTTTCGACGCCCTACGTGGCTGCGGGGCGGCGATTGGTGGACGATATTATCGAGCCCGCGTCGACACGAAGAGCGCTGGCGCAGGCGTTAGAGTTCCTGCATACCAAACGCGAGTTGCGGCCGCCGAAAAAGCACGGCTTGATTCCGCTGTAAGGCTGGCGAAAACATGTCAAAGCACCAAGTCAGGTCACTGGAAGCGAAGATCGAAGAACTTGAGAATCGTATTGCCAAGCTCGAATCCATGGTCGCTGCCGTCCAGATGGCGCCATCCGCATCCGGCGATTCCCCGGCCACAACGGGGACGGGAGTTGCGCCCGAAATTATCTTGGCCATCTCCGCGGCGGTGGCGGCGTTCCTTGGGAAGCGAGCATCGATTCGGCAAATCCGGTTAACCGGCGAAACACCATGGGCGATGCAGGGCCGGGCAACCGTACAGGCTTCTCATGGCATTGAATTCGTGCGTGGACTTCGTTGAAGTAGCACAAGGTGAGGCATGAAACTCAAAGTGACGGTAGACGGAAAGGTATATGAGGTTGAGGTGGAAGTAGCGCCGGAACCCACTGCAACATTACCGACATTTGTCACGCAATCTGGCACGGCAAGCTTGCCTGCCTCTCCAGTCCCTTCGGCCGGGCAGGGAACTGCGGCGGAGGGGTCGATTGACGAAGAAAAGGTGTGCCGGAGTCCGGTGGCGGGAATTGCGGTGAAAGCAAACGTACGGCCGGGAGAAACGATCCAACCGGGTGATCTACTCTTCGTGTTGGAAGCCATGAAAATGGAAACGGAAATTACTGCTCCAGTCGGAGGCAAGGTCGCCGAAGTGAAAGTGAAGGTAGGCGACAGCGTCAAGAGTGGACAGGTGGTGTTGACATGGGCATAGATGGAAAGCAGATACCAGGATTTCAATTCTACGATCACGTGGCGATTGCGGTGAAACAAGGCGACCTGGAAAACCAGGTGAACGCTTACAAGCTAATGGGTTTCACGGAACTGCATCGCGAGGACGTTCATGGCAAGGATCAGGTCCGCGAGGTCCTACTGCGCATCGGCGACGGTCCCAACCTGGTTCAATTGCTGGAACCGCTCTCGCCGGATTCGCCGGTGGCGAAACAGATCGAGAAAAATGGTGGCCGCGGCGGATTTGCACATATCGCGCTGCGTGTAGCGGACATCCACAAGGCGTTCCAATATTTGAGGGAGAAGGGTTTCCACCTCATTGATGCCGCGCCACGGCCGGGTTCACGGGGTACCACGGTGTTCTTTGTGCACCCCAGAACAACGGACGCCACAGCCCTTGGATATCTGATGGAGGTCGTGCAGGAGGGCCAAAGCTGATGTGGGAAGAATTCCCTCCAGTTTCAACTGCGGAATGGGAGGCGGCCATTCGCGCGGATCTGAAAGGCGCCGATTACGAAAAGAAACTTCTTTGGCGCACCGATGAAGGTATAGTTGTCCGCCCGTTTTATCGCGTCGAGGATTTGCCGGGAACGACCGGGCAGGCCCGGTTTACAGGAACCTGGCAGACCGCGGTCGCTGCCGACATCCCGAAAGAAGCAGTACGAGGCGATTTGCTGCTCGAGCAAGGCGCAACTGCGGTCCAGGAACTTGGCTATGCTTTGGTGGAATCCCAGGGCAAACGGAACACGTTTGTTTTCGGCATTGGGACGAAATATTTTTTCGAGATTGCGAAACTCCGTGCGGCTCGACAATTGTGGACCCGGCTATCGTCCGCTCCAATGGTGATTTGGGCTAAAACGTCCCTCGCCGACAAGAGTCTGTACGATCCTTCGGCGAACCTGCTGCGTTGCACCACGGAAGCGATGAGTGCGATCTTTGGCGGTTGCGATTTTCTGGTAATTGAGAGCGCACGCTTCCCCGAGCATCTGGCGCGCAGTTTGGCGCGCATTCTACGCGAGGAGTCGCATTTCGAGGAAGTTTCCGACCCGGGTGGTGGTTCTTACTACATCGAATCGCTCACCGCGTCGATTGCCGCTGAATCCTGGAAGGTGTACGAAGCCGGGATGGAGGGTTGCAATTCCGCGATAGCCACGGCACGAGTGGCGAAAGAAAAGGCCGTGGCGCAGCGCAAACGCACTTTGGTCGGCGTGAACAATTACCCCGATCTCAACGAAGTTGTGCCTGCCGGTGCTTCACTGTCTGCGACGCCATGGCGTATGGCGGTGCCATTTGAAGAGATCCGTCAGCGGGTGGAGAAATCGGGCAAACGCCCGCGAGTGCTGCTGCTGCAACGGGGCGATGTAAAGATGAAGATGGCGCGCGCTAACTTCTGCTTGAATTTGTTCGGCTGCGCGGGATTCGAAGTGAAGACCGCGGAAGCGCTGGAGCCGGCTGATCTGGTGGTGCTGTGCAGCTCGGATCCGGAATATCCACCCTTCGCGCAGGAAGTCTGTCAACAAACCCAATCTCCAGTCATCGTAGCGGGAAATCCGAAGGACCAGACCGAATTGCTGCGCGCCGCAGGTGTCAAAGATTTCGCATATCTTGGCATGGATGCAGTGAAGTTTCTGTCGCATTGGCAAGAGGCACTGTCATGACTCGCCAGAAGTGGATGACTCCCGAAGGAATTGAGGTCAAACCGCTATATACGGCGGCGGATCTCGCAGAGATTGAGGGTTTAGAGTATGCGGCAGGATTTCCTCCATTCCTTCGTGGACCCTATAGCTCGATGTATGCGCTGCGTCCCTGGACCATACGCCAATACGCGGGCTTTTCCACGGCCGAGGATTCAAACGCGTTCTACCGCCGAAACCTTGCCGCGGGGCAAAAGGGCCTGAGTGTTGCCTTTGACCTGGCGACCCATCGTGGTTACGACTCCGACCATCCACGCGTGCGGGGCGACGTAGGAAAGGCAGGGGTGGCCATCGACAGCGTCGAAGACATGAAGATTCTGTTCGACAAGATTCCGCTCGATCAGATGTCCGTTTCCATGACTATGAACGGCGCAGTGCTTCCTGTGATGGCCTTCTTCATTGTGGCTGCCGAGGAACAAGGGGTCCCGGCCCAGAAGCTGACAGGTACGATTCAGAACGACATTCTGAAGGAGTTCATGGTCCGCAATACGTACATCTATCCGCCAGCCTCTTCGATGCGGATCATTGGAGATATCTTCCGTTACTGTGCCAGCAGGATGCCAAGATTCAATTGCATTTCCATTTCGGGTTATCACATGCAGGAAGCAGGTGCGACCGCGGACATCGAATTGGCGTATACATTGGCCGATGGCCTGGAGTATCTGCGGACTGGTCTTCATGCCGGGCTCGACATCGACGAATTCGCGCCGCGGCTGAGCTTTTTCTGGGCCATTGGGATGAACCACTTTATGGAGATCGCAAAAATGCGAGCTGCGCGCCTCCTGTGGGCCAAACTGGTGAAGCAGTTCAACCCGAAAAACCCAAAGTCGATGGCTCTGCGCACGCATTCGCAAACTTCGGGATGGAGCCTGACGGCCCAAGATGTGTTCAATAACGTGATTCGCACCGCCATCGAAGCGCTGGCCGCTGCCATGGGGGGCACGCAGTCGTTACACACCAACGCACTAGACGAAGCGCTCGCTCTGCCTACAGATTTTTCGGCGCGGATCGCTCGCAACACGCAGATTTACCTGCAAGAAGAGACTGGTATAACGCATGTCGTCGATCCGTGGGGCGGGAGCTATTACGTTGAGTCATTGACTGCCCAGCTTGCCGCGAAGGCCTGGACGCTGATTCAAGAAGTAGAAAAACTGGGAGGCATGACACGCGCGATCGAATCCGGTCTGCCCAAGATGCGCATCGAAGAGGCTGCGGCTCGGAGGCAGGCGCGCATCGATTCCGGGGTGGAGACCATTGTCGGTGTAAATAAATACCTGGTCACCGGCGAAAAGCCAATTGATGTGCTGATTGTGGACAATGCCGCCGTCCGCGAGAATCAACTGGCCCGCCTACGCAAGGTCAAGTCTGAACGAAACGCACAAACAGTTGATGCCGCTCTTGCTGCGTTAATGGACTGCGCTCGCACTGGGGAGGGCAATCTCCTGGAACTGGCGGTAGAGGCGGCGCGCAAGCGCGCCACCCTTGGCGAAATTTCCTTGGCCCTGGAAAAGGTTTTTGGCCGATACCAGGCCGTGCATCATACCATTTCTGGTGTGTACTCCGCGGAAAGCGGGCAAGATCCGGAATTCCGTAAAGCGCGCGACCTGGTGAAATCCTTTGCTCAAGCCGAGGGACGGCGGCCGCGTATACTTGTAGCAAAAATGGGGCAGGACGGTCATGATCGGGGCGCGAAAGTAATCGCCACCGCTTTTGCTGATCTAGGTTTCGACGTGGATCTCGGTCCACTGTTTCAAACGCCGGAAGAAGTGGCGCGCATGGCCGTGGAGAATGATGTTCACGTGCTTGGCGTATCCACCCTCGCCGGAGGACACATGACTTTGGTGCCCGAGGTTATCCGGGAATTGAAGAGGCTCGGCCGCCCGGATATTCTTGTGGTTGTGGGCGGCGTGATTCCACCTCGGGATTTCGAAGCGCTGAAGGAAGCCGGTGCCGGCGGAGTTTTCGGACCGGGAACACGCATTGCGCTCTCGGCGCAGGAAGTGCTGCACGCCTTGCAGGGGTAACGATTGCGCACACGCCGTTTGTCGGCCGAACAGTATGTCTCCGGGGTCCTCGGAGGAGACCGGGCAACCCTGGCCCGCACCATTACTGTCATCGAAAGCGATCTTCCGTCTGACACCGAACTCTCCGCAAAAATTCTCGATGCACTTCTTCCTCACACCGGGAAATCGCGGCGCATCGGAGTGACGGGGGTGCCGGGCGTCGGCAAGAGCACATTCCTCGACAAGATCGGGATGCACATTCTCCGTGAGCGCGGAGAGAAACTCGCAGTGCTGAGCATTGATCCTTCGAGTCCGGTCACAGGTGGGAGCATCCTGGGCGATAAGACGCGCATGGAAAAATTGTCAGCGGAGCCCAATGCATTTATTCGGCCGTCCCCTTCGCGGGGATCACTGGGGGGAGTTGCTGGAAGAACGCGGGAAACCATGCTGCTTTGCGAAGCAGCGGGGTTCAATAACATTTGGATAGAAACCGTTGGCGTGGGGCAGTCTGAGATTGCTGTTCGGTCGATGACTGATTTTGTTCTTCTACTCCTTTTGCCAGGGGCAGGCGACGAACTGCAGGGCATCAAGCGCGGTATTCTGGAATTGGTCGACGCGATCGCCATCAACAAAGCCGACAATTCGCAGTTGGAGCGCGCGCGATTGGCAAAAGCTCAATACGAGAGCGCGCTGCACCTCTTTTCTCCTGGGCCGGGTGGATGGACTCCACCAGTATTGTTGTGCAGCGCGCAAACGGGACGCGGGATAAGCGACATTTGGGAATGCATCCTGCAGCACGATAAATTTCAACTGCAGCAGGGGTTGCGGATGGAAATCCGTCGCGAACAGGCGCTTGCGGCCATGTGGCAAATGATCAACGCGGAACTCGAGATCGCATTCCGGCGCGACCTCGAAGTCCAGACGCGCTTGCAACAAATGGAAGCGCTCGTCCGTAGCGGGAGAATTAGTTCGTTCACGGCTGCTCGGACTTTGCTGTCCGAATTTCGCGACTCTGGTCGCCCAGTGAATCAATGATCGTTCAGAGGGTCCGCGTCGCTTAGGATACCCCGCGTCTACAGCGCTGCGTTGGGCACCATACGCTATATCCGCCATGCTTTAGATCATTTAGGAAGCTTGCGAGTCTATCCCGCACCACACGAATTGCGCTTGCTGGAGCTGCCATCTGGTAGTCCGTGTTTGACCATCCGTAAAGACTCGTCAATTCATGACTGCCGGAGGGCACTGACTACATCCGGGCACCTTTTTTGAAAACGATCTGACTCAGGGACCTTGTAAATGTGGGAATTATGTGCCCGGTGGGTTGGCAATCAGAGTGCCGCGGGAGAAGTATGAAGGAGAACTCTGGGTTAATTCGTTTTCAGCCGAACAGTCAACATGTTGACAGCTAAGAAGAGGGAATATCATGAAGCGAATTATGTTAGCGGTGGCCATATTTGCCGGGATAGAGGCATGCGGTAGTTGCAGGGCTCTGGGTCAAAATGCCTCTGCACCGTTGACCCGCACAGTCGAGAGAAGTGCCGATGATTCCGACCAGCAGATGGTGCTGATGCGCAAACACATCGAGTCCATGAGAAAGCAACTCATTGCCGCGAATTTGACACTCACGGACACCGAAGCCACCAAGTTCTGGCCTGTGTACGATCAATACTCCGCGGATCTGAGCAAAATCACGGACGCTCAAGCCGCGCTGATGAAAGAGTATGGAGATGCGTACGAATCTTTGACCGACGAGCAAGCTGACAGTCTCGTTTGTCGGTGGTTAGATACGGACATCGCCGCTTTGCAGTTCCGTAGGAAGTATCTGCCTCTGTTTCGGAAGGTGTTGGGCGGAAGGAAAACAGCGAGATTTTTCCAAGTGGAGCACCGCATCAACATGATGATCGACCTGCAACTCGCAGCCCAGTTACCTCTGGTGCAGAACCAAGACTTGTCACCGAGCTCCTTCACCCCGGAAGTGGAATGAACCGAATGTGAAGGTGCGGAAAAATACGAGGAATGAACGTCTGCGCCGCTTCATTGAAAAGGATTTAATCACCCTATCCTTGACGGATGACGAAAAGAAACGAGCAAGTAACCTTAAAACATTGTCAGTTCAGATTAGGAATTCGCGATGAACGAAGCCGCAGCACTCGCAGGTAGCCGATTCCAGTTTCTCACGGCTAGTAGTCTTCGACTCCGACCCAAGGCTGGTCTCCAGATTGCCCTTGCGATTGCTGCTGTAACGCAGTACAGATAATGCAGTACAGGTGAGATGGCGATGTCACGTATTCTCCCGCCCACAGGAGACGGAGCAAGCGACGAGCACACCGGGCCTGCTGTTTGCAAAAACAGCATCATTGCGGCGCCACAGCAGCATTCCGAACCCGCCGCCCCGAGCCGATACCATACCCTTCTCGAGATCTCAAACGCCCTGGCCACACAACGAAGTGAGGAAGGGGTTCTGCGAAGTCTCCCAGGTCTGCTGTCGAAGGTTGTGCCCTTCGACGTGATTGCTCTCCTTAGGCTAGGCCGCAATCGAGAAACTCTGACGGTTCGTGCACAAGAGTGCCTCCGGCCTGGTTTTAACCTACTACAACTTGGCGCCGAAATTCCCCTTAGGGGCACACCGTTTGAGCGCGTCGTAGACGATCAGGTGGCCATTTATATCGCCGACGCGACCAAGGAGCTGTCGCCGGAATTGAATGCGCGTATGAACCCGCGGGGGTTGCAGTCCGGCTACATTGCTCCGGTCTCAACACCCCGCGAGAAACTTGGAGTACTGGTTTTCGGGACGGTGAACAAATGCGAATTCAGCACAGAGGATATCGAACTCATGGGTTCGGTAACGCAACACGTGTCGGGTGCTTTAGAAAGTACATTGGCAATGGCCGCGGCCGAGTCGTATCAGGGTCAGTTGGCGCGGGAGCGCGACCGCCTCAGGTTGCTGTTGGAGATCAACAACTATATCGTCACGCAACTCGAAACCAATGAGCTATTTCACGCGGCGTCGGCCTCGCTTCGCAAGTATTTTGAAAACGACCTTACCACCTTCTGGCTTTTTGATGAGCATTCCAACCGCCTGAAACGCGTGTGCCTGGACTTCCCTGGAACTCGTGGGTTCATGGCCGATGCCACGGTCGCGGAGATTTCGCAGCAAGGCATGGACGAAATGGGACTCCGGACAACGAAAAAGTTTTCCACGTCCGAACTCTCGAGAGCATTCCCAGCTTTGGGGACTGAACTAAGGGCCGAATCCATCGTCACCATCGCGACCGCTCCTTTGGTGGGCCGAAGGGGGCCACTTGGAACCATTGCGCTCGGCAGCCGGCGGGAGAACAGCTTCGGGCAATCTGATATCGACCTTTTGCAGCAAATTGCTGATCAGATTGCTTTGGCCCTCGATAATGCCTTGGCCTGGGGAAGACTCAGCGCGTCGCGGGACCGTCTGGAAGAGGAACGGGTTTACCTCGAATCGGAAATCAACTCCGAATATAACTTCGAAGATATCATTGGGAAAAGCTGGGCTCTACAAAAGGTACTTTCGCAGGTCTCCATTGTTGCGCCGACAGATTCAACGGTGCTGTTGCACGGTGAGACCGGAACCGGCAAGGAGTTGATTGCCCGCGCCATTCACAACCTGAGCCCTCGGCGGAGCCGCACCTTCGTGAGGCTCAACTGTGCGGCAATCCCGTCCGGTTTGGTAGAAAGCGAACTGTTCGGTCACGAGAAAGGAGCTTTCACTGGGGCTTTGATGCAGAAACGAGGGCGATTTGAACTGGCCGATGGCGGCTCGTTGTTCCTGGACGAGATTGGCGACATTACGCTGGATTTACAACCGAAATTGTTGCGCGCGGTACAAGAGCAGGAATTTGAACGCCTGGGAAGCACCAGGACCATCAGCGTGAATGTCAGGGTAATCGCGGCCACGCACCGCGACCTGTGGGGCATGATTCGAGAGGGCCAATTTCGCGAAGATCTTTTTTACCGTCTGAACGTTTTCCCTATCGAGGTGCCCCCCCTTCGTGAGCGGCGCGAAGACATTCCTTTGCTCGTTCATTATTTTGTGACCAAACTGTCTCGTCGAATGCGCAAAGACATAAGGATCATTCCAAAGCCGGCAATAGACGCTCTGACAAACTGGCCGTGGCGAGGCAACATCCGCGAGTTGGAGAACTTCATCGAACGCGCGGTTATCCTGTCACAGGGCGAAGAGTTGAAGATCCCTATTTCCGAACTCAAGAACGTTCAAACGCAAGCGAGCTCTTCAGCAACAACCTTCGAAGAGGCGGAACGCAAGGCAATCATCGATGCTTTGAAAGATGCCTCAGGTCAGATTTCGGGGCGCGGTGGCGCTGCCGAACGGCTGGGTCTGAAGCGTACAACCCTGCAAAATAAGATGAAGCGATTGGGGATCGAGAAGAAAGACTACGCGCGTTGATTGAGACTAGCGTCAGTTCAAACTCAGGAATTCATGATGAATGACGCCGTAGCACTCGCAGGCAGCTGATTCCAGTTTTTCGCGGCTGACGATAACCACTCGACCCCGGCTGTAATCAATCATCCCAAAATGTCGGAGCACTTCGGCGGCAAAGGAAACCTCAGGCCGCGGCGTGCCCAACGCAATAGCGAGGGATTCATGTGTCATTGGGAATTCATTTCTGCGTAAGCGGTCTTGAATCATGAGTAGCCGCCGAGCCAAGCGATGCCTCACTCTGTGGAGACGGTTGCATGCCGCAGTTTGGGAAAGTTGGACAAAGAGATATCGGAAGTAGTTCAGGACGGGGAGCTGCAGGTCCCCGTCGCGTTCGAATCTGGCCTTGAACTTTTCCAACCGCATGCGGATACAGGAGCCTGGGACCACCACCGCGGCTGTGTAGCGATAAGTTGCTGCCCCAAGAACCTCGGCAATGCCCACGATACCTTCGCCGCCGGTCAAGGCCACTTCAGTGCTTCGTCCGTCCTCCATGGTGGCGAGCAGGGAAATTAGAGCCTCTTGCGGGAAGTACACATAACGGGCGAGATCTCCGACCCCGAACAGAACGTGTCTCGAACGGAAGGCGACAGGTTCCAGTTCGGGCAGCAGGCTTTCCAGTTCGCTGGGCTGAAGAGCTGTCAAGAGACGGTTCTTCACCGAACCCCGTAGTAGCTCCATGCTTCGTCTATTGGCAAACCCGATGCCGACAATTGCGGGTGCTAAGTCATTGATAGGACAGTGATGGTGATTAAAGACTGGTGCCTCGATTGGGGCAATGCCCGCGGGAGGGCAACTGTGTTTGTGAACTGGATAATTTGTACGCTAGCGGACAGACGCACACGCAATTTGTGAAGTACAAGATATCGCCCAAATCGAAAGGCGAAACGGGCGGTAGCCTGGGGTGCAGAGAACCTGAAGGCCCCGAGGACTTGTGAGATAAAAAGGTTGACGCAGGATCGGTATTGGACCGAACCTCTATTCACCACAGGCTGCCCAGACGGAGGAGAAAATGCTACGCAGCGTGTTGATCCTGTGTCCTGAGGGCGAGAACCGAAACAAGATTGTCGCGACCGTTCGCAGATGCGGGCTAGATCCCTTATTGGGCTCCAACTATCGAGAAGCTCGCGACCTGCTGGGCTTGCACAATTTGGCCGCTGCCTTTTGTAGTGACACACTCGAGGATGCAGCCTATCCGCAAATCATAGAGGCCGCCAAGCCCGTTCCTGTAATTGTCCTTTCACGCTTCGCCGAGTGGGGCCCTTACCTGGCTGCCTTGGCTGCGGGGGCTTTTGATTATATCCCCTGTCCCCCAGAGCCTCGCGAAGTGGAAAGAATCCTATCGTCCGCGATAAGGGAGCATTCAGGGCTCCAGACATTGGATGCCTCGGCCGCCTGATCGTCCAGGAACCCGTTGGAGTCATTCATGGACGGCGACAGAGTGAGAGTGCTTTTGGTTGGTGAGAGTGAAGCAGGATTTTCCTCGGTCAAGGACCATCTGCGTCGGTTGAACTGCTACTGTGAGTTCGGGAGGCCGTGGTCGTCTCGGGCGGGGGTTGCGCCGCATGGTTCATTTGATTTGATTCTTTACAGTGTGGATATGAAGGACTTTCAGGCCAGGCCGCAGCAGTTCCTCATTCGTCTGGGAGTGTATTTCGGTGTCTTCCCGTCGAGGATGGCTGTTGGTGGGTGCCGACATTTGTCCGGGGCATACAATGTGTGGGAGCGTCAGCTCTCAGGCCCAATGAATTCGCTCATGCGCTCGACAAGCTGATTTTGCTGGCCGGTAGGAGCCTTGATACCGACACACCACCCGCATTTCCTTTTTGTTCGTGACGCATGTCACAGCGTGACGCGTGACGTGCCAGTTGAGGGCAGAGTTGAGCCGAGCAGCTGAGCTCGGGGGAGTGGAGGGCTAAGTGGTCGGCTAGTCAGCCCAGCGAGCCCCTAACGCCTCACCCGCGAGATCGGTCATCCGCAGGGGCCGTTCGTGAGTAGTTGTATGTCCAAGAGGGCTGTTACGGTACTTGCGGATAGCATGGCAACCGACGTGCGGTAAGCATGAGCCCAGTCCATCGAAAACGCTTGATCGGAACAATCTTCTGCAGCCTGATCGGTCTCCTGATTTGGGTGTGGCCGACGCCATACGCCTACGTTCAGTCTCATCAAAACGGTCGCGTTCAGACGTTAAGAGAAAATCGACTGACGGGCACAATTGCCATTTTCAACCAAGAGACAAGACAGTGGGCTTACAACCAGGGCTCGAAACAGGAACTCCCCAGTTCTAACGTAAATGATGTCGCCCAGAGGACGCTGTTTGCGGCTGTTCCTGACCACCATGTGAGAAGCGCTTTCTTGGACACTCTGCAATTGTACAAAGCTTGCCTGTTGGCGGACGCAATTGTTCATTCCGCTCCAGACGATATGAGGCAGTTCACGCGCGAGGAATTCCAGTTGGCGGAACGATGCATGGCCTACATTACCGGCGCACTGGATACTCTACCCGGAAAGGCGGAGATCATCGGAGGCAAGCGGTATGAATTCGCTTTCCGAGATCGCAAAGTACTTGTCGGCAACGCAGTCGATTCTTTCAACCGGTATGTGCAAGCCCACCCGGAAAGTGTCAATTGGAGTGGCGCGGAGACTCTTGCAATAGCTCTGGTGAACGATCATATTGCAGGCTGGTTGGAGTCTGCTTCAGAACCCACTACGATGCCGACGAAAACGGATGAGCTGAGTATTCCATCCAACCGGATCAGGTGATCGTCTGGAGTTCGAGCAGGCGATCCTCCGGCAAAGCCATTACCATTACCAACATCACGCGGGAGGAGTGTAGCGTCTAGCCTTTTGTCCTAATCTTCGACAATCGAATGCGCGCCGGTACGTGATATTCCACCTGTATGCATCATCCTCTTCCCATGGGTTTTCGTGAGTGCCCGGGAATCGGCAGCATACTTTTCATGTAGGCACCGCAACGTGATATCCCGGCTTACCGAATCTCTCCCCACTGCTATTCCTAAAGACAGCTAAGCATTTACCGTGATCTCAGGAGCGCATCGAAGTTTGGCCTCTTTATTGCTCTTGGTATAGGCCGAAGGCAAATCGATAGGATAGGAGGCCCCATATGGCAAGCATTATCACGCCGGCGAACGTAACAATTGATCTCGTAGCGGATGGGGCGCTTGTCGCCGCTACATGCATGCACGAATGCGCCTACTGTCTATCGCCGATCGGACCCGGACAACGATGGGTACGGGAGAAGATCTACGAACCGCTCAATGCCGACCGGCCGCGCTATCGTCGGTTTCACGCCGACCTCTTCGGCGACCAGGAATTAAGCTGTTGGGAAAAACACGAGATGGAACTGGAAAATGCGCGGACCGCTCGAACTGCGGTCCACATCATGTAAATGGGGAAGGGAAATTCCGCAAGTCATAAATGACAAACGCCGCTCATTTCCAACTATCCGCATTACACAGGAACACAGAAACCGTAGGTAAAACATCACACTTCCAGAGTTCACGGCTGTCCAGTTAGCTGACCACAACGTGACGCCTTTCTATGACAAATTGCAGTGGGTCAACGCGATTGTGCCGCCGCTCAGTGCCTTAACGTCAGCACCGGGCATCCGGCACCGCACACAACCTCATAAGCCGTAGCCCAGGGCAGGTGCGATAATGTGCCGCCTAGAGCTGAGCGGCGTAAGCCCAGAATGACCAGTTCTGCGTTTTGGTCCAGGGCAAGCTGCAGAATTTTTTCGCTTGGTATGCCGAACTGAACCACAGATTCAATTTCAATCCGCATCTGTTCGTCAGGAGGCACCAATTGATTGAGCCGTCTCAGACAAGCCATTCGTGCATTCTCTCGCATTGACGCGATCTCGGACGCGCTGTACCAACCGGTGATTTGGGGTATGGGAGCCGCTGGAACGACATGCACTAGAATTAGTCTCGCCTTGGTTCGAGCAGCAAGTGAGACAGCGTTTGGAATTGCCGCCAGAGAAGCTTCGCAGAAATCCGTGGCAAACAGGTAGGTCCGAGCTTCGCTAGCAAACTCAATATGGCCTTCCCGATAGGAGTGCGGTCCGACGGTCAGAACAGGGCAGTTAGCCTTTCGAAAGACTTCCTCGGCGACCGACCCCAGCAATAATTTCTCAATCCCGCGCCGGCCGTGGGTTCCGACTACGACCAGATCGATTTGTCTTTCTACCACTATTGCTTCCAACTCGTTCCAGACAGCGCCTGTTCGGATGATGAATTCATGATCTAAGCCATTCAGCGAGTCCTGGTGCAGCAAGTCTCGTTGGAGCTGGCGTACATCCTCGGCGGCTCCCTCGCGGCCGAGTTCCAGAGCTTCCGGTCCGGACATCAAATAGGGAACGGGCGAAACAACATGAGCAATGTAGAGTTTCGCTTCGTAATGCCGGGCGATAGACAAAGCCTGATGAAGCGGTTTAATGGAAGCAGGGGAAAGGTCGGTTGCCAGCAATACGGATTTTAAGCGCGGATCTAGAGTTGCTGCGGCGCATGACATGGCGACAACTCCTGTGCTGGTGGTATGCCACCCTCTTCCAACAGCGCCAGTTCGGTGTTAATCAGTGCAGCGGCAGCATCGAGGCCGGTCGAAGTGTTGACGCAAAGATCATAGAGGCATAGGCCCGCCCCAAGCGTGTATTGGGCTGTTTGCAAGTCCATTTGTTTCAGGAATGCTTCTGCATCAGCGCATTCGGGGTGCCGATCGTGCACTCTCGCTATACGTTCCTCGATGGGAGCATAAACCAATACCTTGAAGACGTCCGCTCGGCCTTGCAGCAAGCATTGCGCGCCAGGAACTGCGATTACGCATTTACCCACGTCAGCCGCGGCTCGGATCAATTGGTCCGTAAGACCATGGATCGACTCCTCGTCAATTTCGCCAAACCAGCGCGGTACAACCGGAGGACAGAGTCGATCCAAATTGATTCCTCGAGCCCTTAGAACGCCACACCAGCAGGCCGCCTGCTCATCGAAGTAATCCGCAGTGGACATATCCAGATCGGCGACGCGAGCAACACGTTCTATCAGCCCGCGATCCAGCGGATTCCAACCAAGCTTATGGGCCAGCAGGCGAGCTAGCCTTGTTCCGCCACTCCCGCGCTGATGCGTAATCGTGATTACCCGGATCATACATTCTCCAGTCTGAGTGTTTGGGGTGCCTGATCACCATTTGCTCTGTTTGACTTCTGCCGCCGCGCTCTTCTCAATTGAATAGATCCAAACATCTTTGGCACCTTTTGGAGGGGCCGTGCCCGGGCGAATCGGGGGCAACGCCCGGGCACGGGCGGGGGCTGTTGTTTACGAAGGACTCACCTCTGTCGCTGACGGGACGGACCTGTCAGCATCTCCTTTGACCCTGAGGTCAAGCCTGTCGCAAAGATCGCGCGCATAACAGGTCTCTGCGATGAAGGTCGCGTGTAAGCCGCGCAGCCAAAGCAGCAGCTGCTCGCCAACAGAATCCACGTAAGTCAGTTCCGACATGTCGACTAGCAATCCGTTTGGCGTGAAGTGCCTGGCAATCAGCGATTTCACTTGAACAGCCCAGGCACCGACGAGCCGACCGTCGAGTTTGAGTGATGGGGGAGTATTACTTTGGTGGAACTCCGCTCGAAGCATAAGTAAGTAATCCTAAGGTTGGCGACCGGGTCAGTCGCTTCACGTAAGCTGTATGTGCAGATCAAGTACCAAGACCCAAACGCCCCTATCTCCTTGATGAATCTTTATAATCCGCGGTGCGCTCTGCTCGTTGGCTTGCCGTGATGTGGGCATTGCCCGCATGGGGGCAACCGATCGGATTTCGTTGGACCGAAGAGCCATTTCCGCCCCTACACGCGAATTCCGGCGCTGACCGAACTCGAATTGTTCATCCAGTTGGAACCGAGATCCATTAAGGGCTCGTGGGCACAGGTAACGTGGTGTCCCGCATGTTTGGCAAACACCAGACCTTCTTCCCCCGGCTCCCGGTCGATAAGCAGAAGGTCAGCTGATCGCAGTTGATCCGTAGCCAGCAGCCTCGCCACGGGATAGACGAGGAAACGTTCGATGGCCCGGGTCAGGTGCCTTGCTCCATAGCGCTGGTCAGTGCCTTCCTCTAGCAGGAATTGTCGTGCTGCTTCGCTGATTCGAAACAGAAACGGGCGATTAATAACACCACTGACGCGGGACTGCACTTTTCGAAGTTCGATCTGAAGGACCTCTTCCAGTTGTGCGCGCTTCAGGGGATGAAACACGACCAGTTTGTCCAGCCGATTGATGAACTCCGGCGCAAACTTCCGGCGCGCCGCTTCGATTGCGGCCCTTTCCACCCTTTCATCCAGATATCCTGTGGGCTGCTCGGACGGACGGACAAATCCCATGCCCCCGGTCATTAATTCCGTCAACTGGACCGCGCCAACGTTGGAGGTCATGAAAATGATGGTTTGTGACAAATCCACCCGGCGATTGTCGCCCAGGGTCAGAGTGGCCTTGTCGAGAATTCCAAGCAGGAGTTGCCACAAGGCGTCGCTAGCTTTTTCGATTTCGTCGAACAGCACAAAGCTGAGCTTCAGTTCGCCGCGATGAGTTTTGGCCAGCGCCTCCTGGGTAATCAGCGGGTGTGTCTCTCGATGGCCGATATAGCCCGGAGGGGAACCAATCAGTTTGGAGATTTCATGAGAATGCTGAAATTCCGCGCAATCCACCTTGATCAGGGCTCGGCTGTCCCCGAACAGGATCTCCGCCGCAGCTTCCACGATGCGGGTCTTGCCAACACCGGTCGGTCCCAGCAACAGTAGGTTTCCTATGGGACGCCCCGGCGCATTGAGACCGGCACAGAATACTTGGTAAAGCTCGACCAATGCCTGTACTGCCGCGTCTTGCCCGACAATTTGCTGTCGTAAAGCCACCTCGAAATTGCACGATGCGGGACTCCGGCGGTGCGGGTCCAATATTCCCTGGGTCTGTAATCGAGTTGCTGTCGGCATGACGTCTCTGCTTCCTTCCGAGCTGTGAAATGACCCCCAGATATCGTTCTGCTCCGCTGGCGGATTGATCACGAACATCTCATCAGTGACGCTCGTTCATCCCTGTTATTCGGGCCTCTTTGAACATCAATTGAGAACGCTCGCCGATATCACGCGCACTGGACGTCTCCGCCACCAAATCCGACTGAAAACTCCAGACGCAGGTCAAAACGCGGATACCCGCTGGATTCATGAGGCCCAGTTCCGACGGCTCAAGTCGCGATGCCTTCAAACCGAATGTCCAGTGCCCGACGAGTGCTCCCTCGGACTGGGTACCAGAGACTGCCAGATTGTCAGACTGTGCTTGAAGCATTTTCCTTTTCCTGTTGGCGACCGTCGTTCGGTCGCGCCACTGCATGTATACGCAAATCGACTGCCAAATTTTGGATCAGTTCATCTGATTGATACTAAGGATGGTTCGGCCAGAGCCAGACTGAAGATGCATTGCCCACAATTCGGGCAATGCCCACCGTAGGGCGAGACGACAACAACTCCAGCCTCCTCCCTTTCGAATTACCGCCACGTATTGAAGTGACAGCGATCGCTCACAAGAAGCTGTTCCCTCACGAGTGGCGAATGTAGAAAACCTGCCTGACCGCATTCGGTCACGACGCCCTGAATCCGGCTTCTGCTCTGCTGAGCTTCATTGCTGTTGCGGCCAGTATGTGCTTCACGGATACGCAGTTAAGCAGACCGGCGAGCACGCGAACGCTTGGTCCCTCGAATGCAATTACGCCTGGCGTGAAGTCGGGCTCCTTATAAGTGGTACGTGCACAAGACTGGATTACAAAAAAATCAGCAGGAAGGCGACGAAGTGGATTCTGGCGTGGACCGCTCGTTTGGGAAATTTGTATGAGACTGCGAGCAATCGAAATTTGTTTGGGGGCTAGGCCGAACGTCTGCAGCACGATTCGACGGCACCTGACGGTGTTGGCACTCTGCCTCCTGGGATCCCAGGCATTCGCAACCGGAGGCGGCAGTGCGACCGGGCAAGTGCAAGGGACGACTTTGGTTCGCGATTCCATGGGTGAGTCCTATATCGCGAGCGCGAAGGTGACATTAAAGGGGCCGGCCGTAATGGAAACGGAAACCGATCAGGGCGGCAAATTCGAATTTCGAGACGTGCAGCCTGGAACCTACACCATCGAAGCCGCAATGCCGGGACTCGTCGCAACGGAGGTGGTGACGGTAGAAACGGGCAAGGTCGCTGAACTCTCGCTGGAGTTGAAGCCCGAGGCAGTTCAGGAGTCCGTCACTGTGACAGCGACAGCTAATGAAGCCATCGCGACCGATCCTTCTCCATCCGGAACTGTTACATCCAGCACACTCCAGAACGCCCCGAACATCGATGACCGTACCGCGAGCATTCTGCCGACGCTTCCTGGAGTGGTACGCGGGCCCGACGGGCGCATCAACATGAAAGGCGCACGCAGCACGCAGAGCGGGTCGCTGGTAAACAGCGCGAACGCAACCGACCCCGCAACCGGCAATCCTGGCCTCGATGTTCCCATTGATGTTGTGTCTTCCGTGCAGGTGATTTCGAATCCCTACGATCCCCAATACGGAAAACTCACCGGTGCAGTTGCGACCCTCGATACCAAGACGAGCAATTTCGAGAACTGGCACTTCTCCGTGCAGAACTTCATTCCCCGTGCGCGGGTGCGTGACGACACAGTGTTCGGTATTGGTGCCGCGACACCCCGGGTGACCTTCACCGGGCCAATCTGGAAAGATCGCATTGCCATTACGCAGTCCGTCGAGTACCGATTTGTCAGAACCCCCGTCAACAGTTTGCCCCCTTTCCAGCGGGACACGACACTTCAGAGCGTCAATTCCTTCACACAGCTCGACTTCAACCTTACTCCGAAGCAGACCGCGACCCTTTCTGCCGCCGTTTATCCGCAAAAGCTGCAGTACCTGGGTTTGAACACATTTACACCGCAACCGTCCACGTCGGACTACCACCAGCGCGGGTACCAACTCTACGGACAGCACCGATATCTCACGGGAAGCGAAAGCGTGCTGACTTCACAGTTCAGCTACAAGACCTTCGATGTGGATATCACTCCGGTAGGTTCCGGCCCTTACCAACTCATGCTGGAGACGGCCGAAGGCGGTTTTTTCAATTCGCAAAAGCGCCAAGCGTCGCGTTTTGACTGGCAGGAAACCTACCAATTCGGCCGGCGGCATTTCCTGGGCACTCACCAATGGCGTGCCGGTTTGGAGTACGCGTATTCGAATGATAGTGGCCGGCAATCGTTTGCCCCAGTCTCAATCTTCGGAACCAATGCAACTCCGATCGAGCGAATCAGTTTCACAGGCGACGGTCGCTTCGATACCTCACAGCACGAAGTCACATGGTTCGCTGGAGATCGTTGGACCGTTTCACCGCGCCTGATTGTGGATCTGGGACTGCGCTTTGACAGCGACTCGGTGACGAGTTCAGCACACGTCGCACCGCGTGCCGGTTTCCAGTTAGCTCTGACCAGCAGCGGGCGAACGATGCTACGAGGGGGAGTCGGGGAGTTCTACGACCGTGTGCCCTTGATGGTTCCAGCTTTTCAATGGTTCCCTGAGCGGGCCGTGTTTACTCTCGACCCGGCAGGCCAGGTGACGGGCTCAACCGCTTACACCAACGAGATCATCGGAGGGCTTCGCAATCCGCGAAGCACTGCCTGGAATCTGGCGCTTAGCGAAAAGGTATCCAGCGGACTGTTGCTCCAGGTGGGCTACGAACAACGGACGACCGCAGACGATTTTGTGGTGTCTACAGTCAATGATGGTGCTGGCGCCGGTCTCATTACGCTGGCGAATCATGGAGGCCAGTCCTACAAGGAATTGCAAGTAACCGGGCGGTATCAGATTCGCAAGCTCTTCATCAATGCGTCTTACGTGCGCTCGCGCGCCTACGGAGACCTGAATGACTTCTTTCAATTTTTCGGGAACGTTTCAAAACCGGTGATTCAACCCGATGGACAAGGACGCTTGCCATTTGATGCGCCAAACCGTTTTCTGTTTTCGGGTGAACTCCACGCTCCATGGAAGCTGATATTTGCTCCTGTCTACGATCTACACACGGGATTTCCATACTCGGTGCAAGACGAGTTTCGAGAGTATGTAGGACCGCGGAACGATCGGCGTTTTCCGGAGTTCGAATCATTCGACCTGCAAGTGTCGCGGCCAGTCTCCATACACGTACGCAACGACCGGCACATCAAAGCGCGAGTAGGTCTGGCGGTCTTTAACCTTTTCAATCATTTCAATCCGCGGGATGTGCAGGACATCGAAGAAAGCGCACGCTTTGGCGGGTTCTTCAACAATGCGTGGCGCGAATATCGCGGGAAATTCACTGTGGAGTTCTGACCATGAAGATTCGAATAGCCGTCATATTACTCGGAGCGTTGGGATCGACAACGATTTGTCGTGGACAGCAAGCTCCGATCGTCTACGCAGACGAAGTCATCGCGAAGCTGATAGACCATAGCAGCCAAAGAGACACGTTAGCAGGAGGGTACACCGGGACCAGACGCTACGTTCTGGAAAACCAACGTTTGAGCAAGCGGGCCGAAATGCTGGTGAGCGTCAAGTGCGATTCCGACGGAACCAAGCACTTCGACGTTCTTTCGGAAGAGGGTTGGAAATCCGCGAACAAGCGGGTTCTCCGCAAAATGCTTGAATCCGAAACGGAAACCTCCCAACCTCCAGTACGTCCCACGACCAGTATCAGTCCCGAGAATTACCGCTTCGTGCTGCTCGGTAGGGATTTCGTGGAATCTCGGCCCGTCTACGTCATCCAAGCTCTCCCGAAGCGTGAGGACAAATATCTATTCGACGGCCGTATCTGGGTTGATGCTGAGGATTTCGCGGTCGTTCGAGCTGAAGGCAAACCAGCAAAGAATCCTTCCTTTTGGACACGCAGCATTCATTTCGTGCAGCAGTACCACAAGTCCGGAAGCTTTTGGTTTCCCGTCGCGACAGAAAGCGTGACCGAGGCGCGCATTTTCGGGAAAACCGAGGTCACCATCAGCTACTTCGATTATCAACCGAATTCGGCTGCTGTGCCGTCGGTCTCGGAGAACGCCGGGATGAATGGAAATGAGGAAAATCATGCTCACAACTAACGTTGCTGTGATTCTTGCGGCCGGTCTGGGGACTCGTATTAGTATCCTTTCCGGTTTTCTTCCCAAGCCGCTGGTACGATTCGAAGGAGTGCCTCTGCTTCAGCATGTCATGTCGGGTGCGCAAAAAGCGGGAGTGGAGCGTTTCGTGATCGTTGTCGGGCATCAAGGCGACATGGTGCGTAGCTGGTTCCAGCGCAGTTCCCTGCGCAGTACACCGGTAACCTGGGTGCAAAATGCGGAATATCACAAAAGCAACGGGATCTCGCTGCTGAAGGCCAAGCATGCTGTTGACCGGCCATTTCTGCTACTGATGTCTGATCACATCTTCGAACCACAAACGGCGGCCTCTCTGCTTCGCGAGCCCTTGGCGAAAAACGAAGTCATTCTCGGAGTGGATCACAAATTGGACTGCATTTTTGACCTGGACGATGCCACCAAAGTCGTGCGCATGGGTAATCACATCATTAGCATCGGCAAAAACCTTAAGCGTTACGACGCGGTCGATACCGGAATGTTTCTGTGCACCCCGGCAGTGTTCGACGCCCTCGAAGCTGTAAAGAAGGATGGCAATTGTTCTTTGTCTGATGGGATGCAGCGCATGGCGTCCGATAGGAAGCTACGAGCCTATGATATCGGAGACGCGGCTTGGCAGGATATTGACACTCCCGAAATGCTGGACTTCGCGCAGGTACAACTGGCGCCGCACTACTCAGGTCTGCCGCGGTTGGAAGAGGTGGCCAGTGTCTAAATCGCCCGCACAACGCGGCCTCATCCTACGATATGTATTTGGCGGTGTGGGAGCCGCTCTTTTGGTCTTCTTGGTGGTTCACGCAGGACCCCACGCATTGCTGGACAATGCGAAGTTGGTCGGGTGGGGGCTGCTGCTCGTAATCGGGTTAGGCGGTTTGTCGCACCTGCTCAAGGCTTGGGCCTGGCGTCTGACACTTCCCAGCGAAGCGCAGTATCCGTTCTCGGGCATATTTGGATTGCGACTGGTATCGGAAGCCATTGGTCAACTCGGCTTTCCTGGTGTGGTCGCTGGCGAAGCAACACGAGTCACTTTGCTTGGGTCCGAGATACCTCTCGCTAGCAGGATATTGTCGGTAACGCTTGACCGGGGTTTATTCATCGCCTGTGGCGCCATCGTCACGGTCTCTGGAATAACCCTGGGCCTGCTCATGCTGTCGCTTTCGATGGCCTTGCGTGTCTATATCGCGCTATTCGCAATCGGCTTCTTAGCCATTCTGCTTGCTGCCGCCGTGGGCGTACGAAACCGCTGGCCGCTGCTTTCCGCGCCAGCGCGTGCACTTGGCCGCGTGCCATGGATCGGTCGATGGGTCCAGAGTAAGCAATCGTTGGTCTCGTCGGTCGAAGAGGAATTGCTGCGCTTCCATCGTCAAAGGCCATCCGCATTTTGGGGGAGCGTAGCCCTCAATTTCGCGTGCCACGGTCTGGCGATCACCGAGGTCTATCTAATCTTATCTTTCATGGGGAAACACACCCCTTGGACGAGAGCATTGATCCTCGAATCTTTTACAAAGCTCATCAACCTGGCGGGGTCACTCGTTCCCGGCAATGTTGGAACTTATGAGGGTGGGACCATGCTGATTGCCACTCTGTTTGGACTGAGCGGTACGGTCGGACTGACTCTAGGAATTTGCCGGCGACTGCGCGGGATCTTCTGGGCCCTTGCTGGGGTTGTCGCCTTCTTTATGGTGTCGCGCTCTGTCGGGCGTCACAACAAGCGTGGCAGGGCTGGCTCCTCGCGCCGGGAGAATCAGGTGGCTCTCGACGAGTCACGGCCGCAAACGGCGACTCAACCGCGCTCGAATACGACTGCCGCGATCTTATTTGTCGATGACTATGATGCTCAAGGATTCACGCCGGAACTCGCGCACGTTGGAACACTTCCGATCATTCTCCGTGCGATTCTGCAGGCGCACAGCGCCGGTGCAAAGCGCATCATCGTAGCTGCGACTCCAGTCGCCGGAAATGTAATCCGGCGCGAGTTGTTGCGGACTGGGCGCCTTCCTAAGAGCGTGGAATGGTTCAAATTTGGCGGCGCCGATGGCTCATTACCTCGGCTGTTTGGCCAACTCGCCGCAAGTTCGGATCGCATTTTCTTTCTTTCGGGCAACACCGCCTGCCATCCCTGCCTTTATCAGATGATTAACGATTGGGATGGACGGGGCGCAGCGGTGGCACTCACAACCGGCGGTCAGTTGCTGGGTATGGGAGCATTTTCTCGCCAAGCCGCCTTCGAGATTGCCCGAGATTGCCCGGCGTACGTTGCAACGCCTGTTGAACTTTATGCCTGGTTCAAACCGGGGCATTCCGTCGTGTTTAAGGAGACTGATGGCGAGTTATGGCAGGTCGTCAACACTCCGCCAGACCGGCTGATTGCGGAGCGAAAGCTTGATGCATGGCTGGTGAAGCCGACCGACGGTCGTTTCGCGCGAATGAATCGCAGGATCTCTATTCCGATCAGCCGTCAGCTTATCAAATATCCGATCACACCCAATATGGTGACTTTGTTCACGCTCGGCGTTAGCTTTCTTGCCGCCGTGTTCTTCGCAATCGGGGGCTACGGGAATACTCTCATGGGTGCGCTTCTCTCCGTTTGGGCCAGCATTCTTGATGGCTGCGACGGCGAAGTGGCCCGTCTGAAGCTGCAGGTGAGCAAATTCGGATGCTGGTTGGAAACGGTCTGCGACTATCTGTATTACCTCTTCATTTTTGTTGGGATGAGCATTGGACTGACCAGAAGCCGAGGAACTGAAGCTTACCTGCTTTGGGGAGGCTTCTTACTCATTGGTGCAATGGCGAGTTTCTTCGCGGTCGGGTCTGCGCGCCATCGGTTTGCGTCCAGCCATCCGGAGAAGTTCCTGCATTTGTGGCAGAAGAAGGCGGACAAGCAAAAGGCCAACCCGCTGATGTACATCGCGCGAAACACAGAATTCATTATTCGTCGCTGTTTTTTGCCTTATGCTCTACTAGCATTTGCAGTTTTGAACATAATGCACGTCGCCTTCATTGCCACTGCGGTCGGTGCCAATCTTGTCTGGATCATTGCTTTGTACACGTCCCGGGTACTCTCTAAGCCGCCTTCTCGCGCACTGTCGCCGGCCACAAAAGGGCGGAGGCGTCACGGTGTGAGTGGCATGAGTGGTGCAGTTCTGATCTCGGCTCATGAGGGAGATTGAGAAAGGCGCGACCATTTCTTCCGGAGCAACGAAATCTCCGGCCGGGATACGTGTCGTAAGCTGGAACATCGCACGTGGCTCACGGCTGGACGGCATCATGGAATTCCTTATCAGCGCCGATGCGGACATCATCTTCCTTCAGGAAACCGACAGAAACGCAAGGCGCACTGGCCATCGAAACGTTGCAAAAGAAATCGCCCAGAGACTGAGAATGAATTATGTCTTTGGTTGTGAGTTTGAAGAACTCGCCCAGGGCACGCCGGAATCGCCTGCGTTTCATGGCCAAGCAACGCTGTCGCGCTGGCCTATTTCTGATTGCTCGGTTCTGCGCTTCCACAACCAATCGAATTTCTGGCGTCCACGTTGGTTCATCCCTAGCATCCCCCCTTTGCAGAGGAGGCGCGGGGGCCGCATGGCACTGTTCAGCAACGTGTTGATCCTCGGCCGCAGCCTGCCGACCTATAACCTGCATTGTGAGAGCAAAGGAGGCAATGACCTTCGCTATTCCCAGTTGCAGGAGTTTCTGCAAGATGCGAAGCGCTACAACTCTGACGTGCCGGTGCTAGCGGCGGGCGATTTCAACTTTGATCTTTCGCACGGCCACGCCGCCGCGGCTCTGGAGAGCGCAGGATTTCTCAATCCGTTCATTACGTTGCATAAAGCAACCACCACCTCCCATGCCCTCTCGGCGGGTGACCGAGTTATCGACTGGATTTTGTTCCGGGGGTCCTTATTGGTAACGAACGCTCAAGTGTATGATTCGATTTCGGCATCCGACCATTATCCTCTGTCGCTCACGGCCAGCTTCTTGTGATTCCGGATCCGGAGGCGTCGGTAGTGTCTCAGTTTGAAGGTTCTTGAAGTTTCACGACGGCTTGAGCGAAGAACTCATATTGTATGGAGACATCCCATTTGATCTGCATGGACACCGATACACCGCCAAACGGTTGCCATCCATTCTTAATGCCTCAGATTTTTTTCCTGATACTGCTTGGGAGAAAATCAAAGACGCAACAATTAGGTATTCTGTACGGCAAGGCGGCCTACCGCCTATCGAAGGAACGCTACGCAAACCAGAGCCTCGCTGGCGCGGATATAAAGAGCGTCCAAGTAGGCAGGTAGTTTTCCGTGATTTAAGTCGCATTCAGCCGATTACAGCGCGTGTCGGGTATGCCCGTTTGGCGAAACCTAAATGGGTAGAGAAATCGTTCGTTGACTTCGATAAAAAGAGCCTGACTAGATTCAGTCAGATCATGGGTCGGGAATATGACATAGCTCGGATGTCCTATACCAACGGCGATGCGAGTCGGCCTGTTCCGGTGATTGGTCATGATGGTTTCAAATATTCAGGCTTTCATCAAGGGGCCGGGGAAACAGTGCTGGCCGAGTTGGTTCAGGTACCCATTCCGCAATACAGCATTGTTTTGATTGATGAGGTGGAAAGCTCTCTGCACCCAAAGCTCCAAAGGCGATTAATGCGCGATTTGGCCGAATTGGCTCGTGCTTTGGAATTGCAGATCATAATCACAACGCACTCTCCGATTATTCTGGATGAACTGCCCGTAGAGGCTCGCGCTCAAATTATGATGACTGGCGAATCGCGGACAGTCGTTTATGGCGTAACTCCTGACTTTGCCATGACTAAGATGGATGATGTTCCGCGGCCAGAATGTGATTTATATGTGGAAGATGAACGCGCCGAACGAATGCTAATTGAGATTATCGTCGCACATGCGGTAAACCCCGATTGCGCTTTGCGATGCAAGACTATTCGCTATGGGGCAGCCTCTGTAGGACAGCACTTAGGGATAATGGCTTTCCAGGACAGATTTCCCACTCCATCTCTCGTATTTTTGGATGGCGACCAAGGGCAAAGCCCTGGCTGCATTAATCTACCAGGGGCAGACCCGCCAGAAGTTGTAGTTTTTGAGGCTCTGCGGAGCAAAAATTGGCTAAACCTAAAAGACCGCATAAGGCGCGATTACTCTGCCGTCGCCGATGCTTGTACTCAAGCGATGTCTCTGCCCGACCATCATGAGTGGATAACCTATGTGTCGAACAAACTCGTGATATCTGGCGATGTTCTTTGGCACACTATATGTTCAGAATGGGCGACTCAATGCATTACACGGGATGATGTTAAAGCGATTGTCCAACCGATAGAGGATGCCCTAGATAAAGTGTTAACGACTTTTGCGCCGCCGAAAGTCACATTGGTAGATATAGTCACAAGAGAACAGAAAGAAAAGCAGAAGCAATCTAGTGCGACTGCCAACGAGAGTCCGCTGCTTTTCGTGCAATCTCCGAACGACGAGCAGGACTAAGCTTCTTGGTTCTCGCTTTGCCGCCTTTTACGCCTCCAGCATGGCCTTTACGAGGTGCTGAATTACGCTTTAATTCGCTCACTGTGTCTTTGACTGAGCCCGTCGCAATATCCACGATCTGCTTAGCGAGTTGGTTTGGGTCGCGTGGTCGCTTCGCCATGAGCCAAGTATGGCACAATCGGCCAAGCCTAAACTACGGCCCTAAACCTCAAACTGAGACACTACCGAGGCGTCACCTCGTTGACGTGGGACGGGCTTTACGCGCGATACTAAAAGGCTATTCGTAGTAGCGCAGTGATGGCCAGATCTGCGTGAGAGGCTGTTTGGGACGCCGGCAGACGTACACGGGCAGTTGATTTTCCGCCGCCAAGGCGTGGGGGGCAGTAATTGTTGCCGCATGCTGAACCTCATCGAACATAGTCTTCGTAGACTCGGCGTTTTGGCCAAACAGGATCACTACGTCTCCTCTGTAGCCGTGTGTCCCCCAGAAGTAGTAGTTGTTATGAGCACTAATTGCCGTCGGAAGGCCGTATTTTCTCCCAATCAAATCGATAGCTCCGGCTTCTCCATAGTTTCCCGCTAGGACCGCACACTGCGCTTGTTCAGAAGGCGATAGGTTATGGTAAACACCCGCGACGGTCGCGGTCATGCTATCCCAGCCCAGCATGTCGGCGTAAAGCTGGTCGAGTTCTCCCGCGGAATCACGTTCCACGAGAACCGCATTTTCGAGCGCCATCAACTTCTCGTAACGCAGGAGCACGTTCAAGGGAAGGACCGGTACTCCAAACGGAACGATAAGGACACCGGAGACCACCAACAGCACGAGATAACCGGCAAGCAACCGCTTTTTGCTTCTCAAGAGCAACCGTCCTAGTGCGACGCCGCCAGCCGCCAGCAGGATCGGGTAGAACGGCATCGGGTAATAGCTCTTACCATTCAACAATTTGACCACCGCCGTAATCACGAGGAAGGCCCAGCCGAGAGGTCGGAAGCGTTTTTCTGCTTTTGAGAGCAGCAGCCAGGCCACACCTGCGGCAGCGATGGGTAAAGCAACCGGATTCAGAAACAAGAACTGCTCTCCGAGAAAGCGTAGCAACCCCACCGGAGTGTTTTTCAGGATCTGGGCATTGCGCACAACCTCGATCTGAGGCCAGTTGTGTTGGGCCTCCCAGATCAAATTGGGCAGGAATATGACGAACGCGAGCGCCCCGCCGACCCAAAACCATTTGGTGCGCATGTATGTCGCGCAACCCGCAAAGATCATACCGGTCACGATTCCGAAGCCGAACACCAGCATCGTGTGTTTATTCTGCAGTCCGAACCCAGCAATCGCACCGAACAAAACCCACAGTCGCCGATCTCCACCCTTCAGAATGCGAGCAAGTATGTACGCGCACGTCATCCAGAACAGCGGTTCGAATGCGTTCATGGAGAGAAAACTGCCGAACGCTAAGTAGATCGGAGCAAGTAAAACAGCGAGACAAGCAAGAGCTTGAGCGAACCCCCGGCCACCCAGTTCACGCGTCATCCGACCGGTAAGCAACACTAACACCGCTGATGCGAGCGCCGGGAAAAAACGAAAACCAGATATCGTGGGGCCGAATAGTATCGAGCTCATCCTTGCTACGAGGGCCACCAAGGGTGGCTGATCGACATATCCAAACGCCAGATGGCTTCCACATGCGATGTAATAAAGCTCGTCGCGAAAAAATCCGTAGCGTTCCCTCCCGAGGAAGTGCAAGAGAAGTGATGCCGCGGCGAACACGAAAACAAGCCACGAAAAAGGTAATGGCGTCGGCTCCCCCAGCGGAGTGGAGCTGTCCGGACTTGGCTGTAGGTCTTCCAGTTCTAGTAGTCCAACGGGCATCACCAGGTCCTACCGATCCATGAATCGAAAGAGGGCCTCCAAATAAGAGCGCAATCAAACTGCCAGAACCGCAAACGACATCGCCCAGTTCAAATGCCAGGCAATTACAAATCGAGTTCCAAGAAGAGTGCCCTTTCCTACGCTCATTGGTGCCCGTATACGGTCGTATTGTCCCCATACGGTCAAACGGAATGCCAGACGCAGCCAGACAGGCCGTCAAGTCATTCTCTCCTAAGATTTTGGGATGGCACGGCACTTGCACCTGCTGGCAGGAGTGTTCTTGCGTCGCTCTTTTGCTGTGGCGACGGTCCTCAGGAGGTGGCGCAACCGTGAAGAACGCAAGACATAGTGTTACCGAGCTTCAGAAACCCGAACAGAAGAACGAGGAAATACAAGACCTTGTCTGGCAAAGGGCCTATGAGCTTTTCGAGCAGCGCGGCCAGGAACACGGACACGATTTTGACGATTGGATTGCGGCCGAGTCTGAGGTGCTTAAGAAATCGACCGAGCAACGCTGATAGGCCCAGCTGCTAGCCGTTCTTGAGTGGTGCCGGGATGAGCTGACACCGTGGCTAGCAAGTACTGGCGCTAGTCGCTCTATAACTCTGTGGGGAGTCAATCCCATGAAAATTCTCTATGTCGATCCATTAGGCCAGTGCGGTCCGGTAAAGGCAGAACTGGTGCGAGCTGGACACCATGTCACGTGTGCTACAAAGCTTGGCGAGGCGGCAAAGATGCTCAGTACTCACTGCTTTAGTGCGGTGCTTCTTGCCGAGGGGGTCGACGACCCGGAGGCTTTCGCGTTCATCTCCAAGGTGCACCATGATCAACGCGAAGTGCTAGTGTTTCAACTTAGCGTTTGGCGTTCTGAGCTCGCAGCGACACTGCAATCACTTGAGACAATGCCTGAAGCAGATGACAGAGCTCCAGCATGAGAACGCGCAGGCTCACGCAGTACAAAACGATGTATTGTAGCCGATGAAGAAATACAGACTTGCCTTCCGGCTCGCCGTGCAACACGGGGCCAGATCGAAGTGGGGGACGGGTCGTGAGTTCATCACTGATTCAACACTTTCGCCGGCCAGTTGAGCGCCCTTTTACGGCCGAAGAACGCGATCGTGTAACCATCTTATTTGGCGGCTTCACTTGGAAACACGAAAAGCTGATCCAGGCTGCGTTCCAGGCGTGTGGATATCACTGCCAGCCTTTGCCGAATCCCAAGCTCTCCAGCTATCACCTCGGGCGGAGCTTCGGCAATCCTGGGCAATGCAACCCAACCTATTTCACCGTGGGCAACCTGATCCAGTACCTGCGCGATCTGGAGGCACGGGGTCTTTCAAAACAGGAAATTCTGGACAACTATGTTTTCTTCACGGCCGGTTCCTGCGGACCGTGCCGCTTTGGTATGTACGAATCGGAATATCGCATGGCGCTGGAGAACGCAGGTTTTGACGGTTTCCGCGTCCTGCTTTTCTCGCAAAACGACGGGATCAAGGCGAAGTCGGGTGAGCCCGGACTGAAGTTCAGTGTCGATCTGGGCATGGGCGCGATGAACGCCTTAAATCTCGGGGATATTATAAACGTCATTGCCTATAATCTTCGTCCTTACGAAGTCGTCCCCGGCGAAACCGATCGAGCCATCGCCTGGGTCGTCGATGAACTTAGCCGCTTGCTGCGTGATCGGCCGGTTTTCGAGATTCTGGAACGTTCACCAAGGTGGCTCGCCGGTCATCTCGCTCGAAACAAGAAATGGAAAGACATACTGAACACGCTCGGCAAGGTCCGCGAGCACCTTTACGGCAAGCCTTACCGAGAGTCGCTTCGTCGGTGTCGCGCGCGTCTAGATCGGATTGAAATCGATCGTCTGCGGGTAAAGCCGATCGTGAAGGTCACCGGCGAATTCTGGGCGCAACTCACCGAGGGCGAAGGCAATTTCAACATGTTCGCTTTTCTTGAACGGGCGGGTGCACACGTCGCAGTGGATTCCATCGGCAACTGGGTGATGTACCTGCTCCACCAGGCCAAGGCTAATGCGAGGGAGCGGAAGGACGTGGATGCGTCCTATGCTGAGGCGGCCTGGTGGCAACTCAAAAAGCACTTGTGGAACGAAATGCACTTCCAGAAGAAATGGACACCGTTGAGTTTGGGCGAGCGGATATGGGCCAGGCAATATCAAAGAGCCGCCGAAGGCCTGGGAAACATTGCCGGTCCGCTGTTACCACAGAAGGACCTGGCGCGATTGGCGCATCCTTTCTATCACTCGCGCGCGCGCGGTGGGGAAGGACACTTGGAAGTTGGAAAAAACGTTTACTACACCAGGAACCATCTCTGCCACATGGTCCTCGCACTGAAGCCTTTCGCGTGCATGCCGTCGTCGCAATCCGATGGTGTGCAGTCGGCGGTGGTCAATCGTTTTCCGGAAATGATCTTCTTGCCCATCGAGACCGCCGGCGAGGGCGAGATCAACGCGCATAGCCGTGTGCAGATGGCCTTGACTGAAGCAAAAGCCAAGGCTTGGGCCGAGTTCGAACGCTGCATCACAGCCAGCCGCATCAGGGCAGAAGACATTCGTGACTATGTGTCCGAGCATTCCGAGCTGCGTAACCCTCTCTACCAGGTGCCCAGACACGCGGGTGTAGCTGGAGTCGCGGCCAATTTTGTATTGCATGTCGCGCGGAAAATGAACAATGCGTCCCGGAAATTCGCGCTGCATTCAGCGGTGCAGAGATGAGTAGCTCATTGTTGGTGGGTATCGATGTTGGGTCCACGACCCTCAAGGCGGTTGTGATTGACGCCGCACAGGATCGCATTGTTTGGCGCCATTATCAGCGCCACGACAGCCGCCAGCCCGAAGTCCTGTTCAATTTTCTGCAGCGGATGGAACTGGAAGCCGGCGTTTGCGTCGGCAAAAGCCCCATGTTTATCACCGGATCTGGCGGCAACTCGCTGGCAAGTCTGATCGGCGCCAAGTATGTGCAAGAGGTGAATGCGGTTTCGCTGGCTGTGGAAAAGCTGCATCCGGAAGTGAATTCGGTGGTGGAACTCGGTGGACAAGACGCCAAGATCATCGTCTTCAAAGAAGAAGCCAGTGGCGGTCCGAAGAAGAAAATCCCCACCATGAATGATAAGTGCGCGGGAGGTACAGGCGCGGTCATCGACAAGGTCGTTGCCAAGTTGAACATCTCGCCCGAACAGCTCAGGAATCACCCGTACAACGGAGTCCGGCTACATCACGTCGCCGGTAAGTGCGGTGTTTTCGCCGAGACGGACATCAACAGCCTGCAAAAGCAAGGCGTATGTTCTGATGAACTCATGGCCTCACTTTTCGATGCCATCGTGTTGCAAAATCTGTCGGTCTTAACGCGAGGCAATACGCTACGACCGGAAGTACTTCTGCTTGGTGGGCCCAACGCGCTGATTCGCGGAATGCGCGAGGCTTGGATGCACAACATCTTCCTGCTCTGGAAAGAACGACAGATCGCCTTGCCCGAGGGCAGACGCCCCGAGGATGTCATCAAGGTGCCTGCGGATGCGGTGTTTTATGCCGCAGTCGGTGCCGTGGAATTTGGAAGAGGGGAAAGAGCGGAAACAAACTACTATTCGGGAAAGGAGAGTCTTGCCGGTTACATCCACAGTGGCCGCGCCAATGAGCTCCGGAACGGTCAGCCCGGCTTAGTCGCATCGTCCGGGGAACTCCTGGAGTTCAAGCGGCGCTATTCAAAAACACTTTTCCAGCCCGCGACTTTCCGTTCCGGCGAAAGCGTCCGGGCCTTCCTCGGTGTGGATGCCGGCTCCACATCCACAAAGGCGGTTCTTTTCTCACAATCCGGAGAGGTTCTTTGCAAGGCTTACCAACTCTCGTGCGGCGATCCTATCCAGGACACCAGGCAACTGATTGGACAATTGCGCCAGCAAATAGAATCTCGGCAAGCGCGGCTGGACATTCTGGGGGTTGGCACAACGGGGTATGCCAAGGACGTGCTCCACGATGTTCTCTGTGCTGATGTAGCGATCGTCGAGACCGTTGCGCATACGAAGTCGGCGCTGCATTACTACAACGATCCACACTGCATCGTGGATGTCGGCGGGCAGGACATCAAGATCATCATGCTGCGCAATGGACAGGTGAAGGACTTCCGCCTGAACACTCAGTGCTCCGCTGGCAACGGATATTTCCTGCAATCCACGGCACAGGCGTTCGGAGTGGCCGCCGAGGATTTTGCTGACCTGGCTTTCTCAGCGGAGGCCATGCCAGTGTTTGGATACGGCTGCGCGGTCTTTTTGCAGTCGGACATCGTGAACTTTCAGCGCAGCGGCTGGCGTCCTGCGGAAATCCTTGCCGGATTGGCAGCCGTTCTTCCCAAGAACATTTTTCTATATGTGGCAAATGTCCCTAACGTGGCCAGCCTGGGCACACGTTTCATTTTGCAGGGCGGTACACAAAACAACTTGGCAGTGGTGAAGGCCGAGTTGGACTTTATTCGGAGCAGTTTCGGCAAAGGTCAAATCCAGCCGGAGATTATCGTGCACCAACATTGCGGTGAGGCGGGAGCCATCGGCGCCGCGCTCGAAGCCAAGTGCCTCTACGAAAAAGGACGCCGGACCAGCTTCATCGGGCTGGAAGCGGTGCGCAACGTTCGCTATCAGTCTGTTCGAAGCGAAGAAACACGTTGCCATTTCTGTACAAACAACTGCATGCGGACCTTCCTCGACGTCAACGTGGCCAGCCCCGACGACAGGCCCAGTTCCCGACAGCAAGAAGTCGGCAAACGTCGCGTGATTATTGCAAACTGCGAAAGAGGCACGGTGCAGGATGTGAATAGCCTGCGTGAAATCAAGGCGGGACTAGACTCCATCCGAGCTGCAAACCCCAACCTGGTGGATCGGGCAGCCCATGAGGTTTGGAAATCACGGCACCCGGCGCTCGTTCGCGATGCTATTCCTGCGCCGAACTGGAAAGCGTCTGTCAGGAATCGAATCGCACTGATGCGCAAGCGAACGCAACTGCGGGTCGGTATGCCGCGCATCCTGAACATGTACATTTACGCTCCGCTGTTCAGCGCGTACCTCGAGAGTCTCGGGGTGCCCGCTGAGAACATCCTGTACTCGGATTACACGACCGGCGAGATGTATCGAGCGGGGTCTAGCAGGGGCGCCATTGACCCGTGCTTTCCGTCCAAGATTGCTATCGCGCACTTTCATGATTTGATTTTCACCAAGCATCTTCGGAAACGACTCGACTGCATCTTCTTGCCGATGTTCGACGTGCTTTGTTCGCCGCTGGTTCACACTCGCGCGTGCAACGCTTGCCCAACCGTTGCCCTGACGCCAGAAACCGTCGAGGCCGCATACACAAAAGAAATCAACATTTTTGAGGAGAACAATATTCAGTACCTGCATCCTTTGGTGGATCTCTCGGACAGGAAGCTCTTTGCCAAGCAGATGTTCGATTGTTGGGCACCAGTTTTGGGACTGTCTCGGCAAGAAAACCAGCGAGCCGTGGAGGCCGGCTTCGAGGCGTGGCAAGCATACGAACGCGGAATTCGCCAACAGGCGAGATCGGCGCTGGACATGCTCGAACGCGAGAACCGTCTGGGCATTGTCATGCTGGGCCGACCCTATCACCACGACCCCGGCTTGAATCACGGCATCCTGGAGGAATTCCAGAAACTCGGTTATCCCGTCTTTTCACAGAACACCCTGCCCCTCGACGAGGACCTGCTCGAGCGGCTATTTGGAGACGAGGTACGCGCGGGGAACATTGCACATCCGCTCGATATTTCCGATGTATGGAAGACAGCGACCGCCGCCAGCAGCAACATGAAAATCTGGGCGGCCAAGTTCACGGCGCGGCATCCTAACCTCGTTGCGGTGGAATTTTCCAGTTTCAAATGCGGTCACGACGCGCCGGTGTACTCAGTGATTGAGCGAATCATCGAACAATCCGGAACGCCGTACTTCTGTTTTAAGGATCTAGATGAAAACAAACCCGTCGCGTCGATTCGGCTCCGGGTAGAGACCATAGACTATTTCCTGAAGGCGTACCGTGAGGAAATCAGGGCCAGAGAACTAAGCAGCAACCATGAACTGCGGGGATATGTGCCGAGGTCAACGGCACAGCCGCTCAACGATGTAAACGACGGTGCGTTCTCGGCTGTATAGATATCAACTTGAACAGACAACCGCTATGGTAACCGTGTCGACGATGGCCAGCAACAACCCCGTCCCCACCATCACAAAAATGGCCAAAATCTGCTCTTCCATGCTATCCGCCCGAAGATAAGCGGTGATTGGGTATGCCATGGCCAAGAGGTTGAGCGCTCCTAGCACCAGCCAAAACTGATCGTTGGACTTCTTCTTTTTCATCGTGCACCTCAGTTCGCGCAGAAAACTTTCGTCCGCATACAGTGCAGTTGGTCTGCCGTTTCTGGGCTCCCTAAATCCATTGTCCTTCTAGTCTTTGGTGATAGACGGATGCTTGTCCTGCCCAATCCAGGGCAGTGCCGCAATGCGGGCATAAACACGGTGGCCCGATCGGCGTTATGTCCTCTAAAACACGTCAGTTGCGCCCCCTGGTATTTGGCGATGCAGATGCCATGACATGAGCGTGTGGCTAGCTGACACGTCATCTTCATACGCCAGTTCAGTACTCTGATTTAGGGCGGTAATTCCTTCGGAGGGGGCCATGGCTACCGTTCCAAAGTTCCGGATTGACCTTGACGTCCATTACGAGCTGATGTCTCCACCCACGGCCGGCCCACAACGCCCGGTAACAAAAGGTCTGACATTGCCAGAGCCAGTGTTTCCCCAATACCCGGAGAAGCTGTCCGACCCCGGCCCCGATTCACCACCAGAAAAGCGAGACTGGACACTGTCTCAAACCTATCGAGCAATGCGTGGTTGGCTGTTCCCGTACATTCGGTCGCGTGTCCTGCCCGGCGAGTTCCACCCGATGGTCGCGTACTTGTTCGTGGAATATAAGTGCAACCTCGATTGTTGGTACTGCTGGGCATTTAACAACAAAGTCAAAGGAATGACCGAGGACACCGCGCGACAGACAATTGACTGGTTGTATGACAACGGTTGCCGCGTGTTGGCACTCATGGGTGGAGAGACGCTGCTGCGTCCGCAATTCGCGCACAAGGTTGTTTACTACGCTGCAAAAAAGGGGTTCTGGATTTACATTGCCACCAACGCCAGGCTCTTGAGACCCGAAGTGGCCGATCGCCTCGCTGACGCTGGCGCAGCGGTGTTCAACGTGGCTGTGGATGCTTGGAACGAGAAGCCTGGCCTCCCGAAGGCCTTGGTTCCCATCGAGTCCCACTTGGCCCACCTACTCCGAAAACAGTACGTTTACGGGTACATGGTGTTTTTGAACATCAACATCTGCCGAAACAACATAGAGGACGTTAAGCGGTTGACTGAGTATGCGCGGGCCCATCGCACCGCCACGGATTACCACATCAATGAGACGCCGATGCTGGAGCAGGATGACCACTTCAAGCACTTGCTGGACAATCCCACATACATTCGTCCCCAAGATTGGCAGGAAGTCGACGAGTTGATTGACTGGCTCATCGCCAAGAAAAAAGCTGGCTACCATATGGTGAATTCCGTGCCACGGCTTGCCGAAATGAAGGCGTTTATGCGCATGGCCGGACATTCGAGTGACTTGAAGACGCTTGGCTGGTACGGCAACGGGGACGGCGAGGACGAGGCCGGCCTATGTCAGATCAGATCCATGCCCGGGATCGTGCAGAACACCGATGGTGAGCTTCACTTCGCAGACTGGGACTGCCGGGCGGGGCAAAGCAATGTCGTCGTGCGCACGGACGGAACCGTGGCTCCTTGTTTCCCAATGTATTCTTCTCAGTTTGACTGGGGAAACATCCAGTGTCCGAAATTCGATCAGCGGCAATTGGGCACAATGAAAAAACAGTGCCAACGACACTGCTTCTCCACACTGAATCACAATCTCGCGTATTACTACAATGACGCCTGGGTCATTCGGTTCGTCTGGAATCAAATAGTCCATGAGGTATTAAAGATCGGCACAACCACTTGTCCCGACTGAGAAGGGATGTGCCATGACCGCTGTCCTCCCCTACGAGTTGATGCCAAGACGGCGCCTTCAATCCATTCGAGCAATCCATCGCAGGTTTAAGCGGCAGCAATGGAGCGAGATTTATGCCGTTTCGTGAAGTAATTCTGGCCCTAGCCCTGGGACCGTTTATTTTTTACCTGATGGTTCTTTGGGCTGGAATGTTTTGCTTTCGTAAGGAGCGTCGAAACGCTTGCTGCTCGTCACGGTACGCCCCTCCAGTAAGTATTTTGAAACCGGTTCGCGGATTAGATCGCGAGGCATACGAGAATTTCGTCAGTTTTTGCCACCAGGACTATCCCGAATACGAAGTGCTGTTTTGCGTTTCAAGTCTGAATGATCCTTCTGTTCCTGTTATCGAGAGAGTGAAAAATGAGTTTCCGGGCCTCAGAATTCGTCTCCTGATTGGTGCACCTGCCGCTGGCACCAGCGACAAATTAAATAACCTTTGCAGGCTTGTGAAGGAAGCGCGCTATGACCTCCTGGTCATAAGCGATAGCGATATCCGAGTCGGGCCGCATTATTTGCGGGATGTGGCGGCGCCATTTGTTGACCCTGGCGTGGGTGCTGTAACTGTACTCTTCCGCAGCCAGATTGGAGGGGGCTTCGGCTCAGCTTTGGACGGGGCGGGCTCGGCAGTTGAGTTCGCATCCCATGCTCTACTGGCACAAAGGCTCGAAGGAATTCGCTTTACGCTTGGTTTCACTATGGCGACCACGAAGAGCCGACTGGCGGAGATCGGTGGATTCGAGGCGTTCGCAAGTCACTACGTGGATGACTACGAATTGGGCCGGCGCATAGCTCAACGGGGTTATCGCATCGAGTTGGTCTCCGCAAACGTCAGCATGGTCTATGCCCGAGAAACTGTTTGGGAGTTCCTTCGTCATGAGCTTCGCTGGACCATCGGATTGCGTAGTGTACGTCCCGGCGGACACGCTGCGATGGGCTTTACTTTCGGGCTAGCCTGGACACTTTTAGCCGTCGTGGCCGCGCCTTCAACGATGGTTCGTGCAGTCTACATCCTGGCGTACCTACTGCTTCGGTTCGGTGTGTACGTCGCGGTCGGAATCTGGGGATTAAGGGACGAAGCAGTCAAGCGTTTTTGGTGGCTGGCGCCTGTTCGAGACCTCGCGGCTGTGGGCGTATGGCTTGCAAGCTTCTTTACCAACCGCATCAGCTGGCGCGGCAGTCAATTTCGAGTGCAGAAGGGTATTCTGGTTCCGTGCCGCGCGGAACGAGTCGGGATGCCAGAGGAAATAGCTTCGCGTGTTGGCGCAGCAGTCCGCGAGCAATAGCTGGAGGCCGATTTGCGAGTCCGATCACATGCCAGCCAAAACGTGTCGGCACGCAAATAGGCGCAATCTTACGGTCGTCCGCCGTCAACAGCGGGCTTGGGCGATCAGATTCGTCTGGGGACAGAGCCTCCACGAGGTATTAAGAATCGGCACCCACACTTCTCCCGACTGAGAAGGCCCGCGCTCCGCCTGGTAACTCCGTGTTCATCCTCTGATCAAAAATTGGCCAAGGGCCGGCGGCGCCCAATTATGGGGGCAGTGCCTGTATGCGGGCAGGGTTGCGCCCGGTCTGAGTTTGTATCTCACGAAAGAAGCGTGACTTACAGCCTTAGAGCGTGGCAATGCGAATGCCCTCATCCAAGCAGGCAGGCACGCATGAGAGGGTGTCCCGACAACCCGCGGAACGCGCTTTTTCCGGTCTCGGTCGCGTTGTACCTCGCCGCAGCGTGCGTCGTCCTGTCGTTTCCCGTATTTGGCACCGAACTCAAACCGGCTACCGCACAAGCTTTTCAAGGTTATGTGCAAGAGGCCGAAGAGCAGATGCAAAGTGAGGTCGATAACCCTTATCAGTTCCTCTACATCGATGCGCTCCCGGAAGGGCAGAAAGCGGCAGTAATAGGCCGATTGAAAAACGGCGAAGTAGTCATCCAGCCGATGACCACGAACGGCCACGAAACGCCGACACAGGTTCCCGGCGGCCTAATTCACCATTGGCTGGCCATTGGCTTCATTCCTGGTGTGGGTGCGAGCCAAGTGCTTCAGTTGTGGCAGGATTATTCGAGGTACGGCGAGCTTTACAAACCGGATGTGCAGTCGGCACAGATCCTGAGTCGTCAGGGAGAAGACTTTGATGTCTACTATCGTTTGTACCGGCACACAATTGTTTCCGTCGTCTACAACGCGGACTTCGAAGTCGAGTATTTCATACCGGACGCGTCGAGAAACTACAGTCTGGCACGTTCAACCCGCATAACTGAAGTGCAGAATCCTGGGAAACCTGGTGAAAGAGAATATTCAGCCGGCAAGGATCACGGCTACATGTGGCGGCTCAACCTCTACTCGCGCTGTGTGGAGCGGGATGGCGGTGTGTACGTGCAAATTGAATTTCTGGCTTTGAGTCGTACGGTTCCGGCCGCTTTCGCCTTGCTCGTTAACCCGTATATGCGTTCCATCCCACGTGACTACCTGAAACGGTATCTCGACGAAACACGAACCGCGCTTGCACACCCATGATGTGGATAATCGCCAAGTAGAGCGGCGCTGCTGTTCAGCTACCTCACTTGTCGGGCAGTGCAGCAGGGAGACGTTAGCCCTTTCATTTCGTAGGCGTTTTGCTGAGGAGATGAGCCGCTCAAGGCCGGGGAGGAACGCGGTTTGAGCGAGCCTCTCAATCCACTACATCGAGAACCATACCCTCGTGCCGATACAGGCATCCTACGAAATTTCCATAGTTCGGGGATGCGACATTGTTGTAGACCGCCGTATAGTTCTTGTTATTGAGCGTGTCGAGCGTGTAAAAGCCGCCGCCTTCATCCAATCAGCTTCATTCAACCAGCAAGCGCGAGTTAGTAATGAGAACGCGTTGGGTGATGGGGCATCAACTTGGGAACTACGAATTCCTGCATCATTCCGGCGAGAGAGGTTTCACCCAAGCGGATTGCGGCGGCGGAAAAGACAAAACCGTTACCACGGCGGTCCTCTTTGGGAAGATAGAGTGCTTCGAGACCGGCACCGCCGAAACTACCGGCGATATTGGAATAGTTGGGCTGCCAGCGGCCATTGTCACTCTTGCAGATAAAGGAGCTGGCGATCGCGTAAAACAACCTAGAGCGCTTGCTGCCGGTCCCTTTGTAGAAATA
>Ga0187769_10000134_pt1 | contig 39010 bp, 37 predicted proteins | sample 0116_SJ02_MP02_1_FD_133140 | JGI IMG/M metagenome (GOLD analysis project Ga0187769, IMG submission 133140) | Tropical peat soil microbial communities from peatlands in Department of Meta, Colombia - 0116_SJ02_MP02_10_MG | ecosystem: Environmental > Terrestrial > Soil > Wetlands > Peat | place...
CCAGCCGATTCAGTCCCTTGGCGTGAAGGATTTCACCGTGGACGCATTTGCCGGCACAGACAATTTCGATTTTCTGCTCGAAGGCGTACCGACGCTCGTCGCCAACCAGGACGCCGCGAACTATCTGCTCAACTATCACGCTGCTTCGGATACTTTCGACAAGGTAGATATCGGCGAACTGAAGCGCCACGTTGCCATCGCCGCGATCACCGCGTACGCGCTGGCCGACGCGGAGAAGCGCATCGGCCCGCGCCAATCCCACGCGGAGGTCGAGAAGCTGATGAAGGACACGGGCCTCGACGAGCAGATGAAGCGCATGGGCTTCCAGCGGTCGTGGGAAGGGGCTGTCCACAATACGCATCCGTAACGCGGGACCTATCCTTCGCCCCGCCTTGCGCTTATGCCAATAAGGTAACTGCACCTCAACTCTTCGGGCATTTACAACTTCTGCTCAGAGCGCGTCGCGTATAATTGAAGAAGATGGCGACGGCAAACCACGCAATCGCGCGAGCCGTCATTCCCACGGCGATGGGCAACGCCAAACCACAGCGGATTCTGGCCGTTGATTACGGCCGCAAGAGAATCGGTCTGGCGCTATCCGACGAACTCGGACTGACGGCGCAGCCGCTGGCGATTCTCACGCGGACGAACCGGCGGGACGATCTCCGCCGCCTGCGGGAGATCTGCCGCAAGCATGAAGTCGCGCGCATTGTCGTGGGGCATCCCGTGCACATGACCGGCGAGAAAAGCCCGATGGCGGACGAGGCGGCACAGTTTGCCGCAAGGCTCGAGAAGGAGTTTGCCATTCCCGTGGAGCTCGCGGACGAGCGACTGACAAGCTGGGAAGCGGAGCAAACGGTGAGCGAGACGCACCCATCGCAGCGACGCGGGCGCAAGGCGCTCGACGATGTGGCTGCCGCAGTTCTTCTACGCGACTACCTCGAACGCAAGAGCGCTGCGCGCGCTGCCGCGGGGAAGGAATAGCCGGCGATGCGGCGGCTCGGCCTATTGGCGCTTGTCGCGATTGCCGCACTGGGTGCGGGCGCGGGGTGGCTCGATTCGCAGATCACCCGCCCATACCGCGGCCACCGGGCCGAGAAAGTCTTCGTAGATATTCCGCGCGGCACTTCGCGGTGGCGGATTGCGGGAATTCTCCGGCAGAACGACGTGATCCGCAACCGGCTTGCCTTCGCGATCTTCAGCGACTGGCATGTTCGCAGGCCGCTGGAAGCCGGCGAGTACTTGTTCGATCATCCGGTGAATTCGCGCGAAGTGTTCTGGAAAATTGCGCGCGGCCAAATCTTTGTCCGGACGGTTACGGTGCCCGAGGGCTGGACGATGTACGACATTGCTGCGGAACTCGACCGGCAGCAGATTTGCAGCCGTGACGATTTTCTCGCCGCGGCGCGCGACACATCTCAAATTTCCGATTTTGCCCCGCACGCGACGAGCGTCGAAGGGTTCCTCTTTCCCTCGACATATGAGTTCACGCGCCATACAACATGTGAGCAGGTGGTGAAACGAATGGTGCAGAATTTCCGGGCCGTTTGGGAATCGCTTGGCGCGACGGAAACTCCTGCACTTCCAGGACCGCTGACGCCGGAACAGGTCATCACCCTCGCGTCGCTCGTCGAGAGGGAGACGCCAAAGGCGGAGGAGCGGCCGATTGTCGCCGGAGTGTTTTACAATCGTCTGCGCCGCGGCTACCCTCTGCAATGTGATCCGACGGTGCAATATGCGCTGGAGCTTGCGGGGCGTCCCGAGAAGAGCGTGCGGCCCAAGGACCTGCAAATAGACTCGCCATACAACACGTACCGGCACCGGGGACTCCCTCCGGGCCCGATTGCGAATCCGGGCGAAGCATCGCTTCATGCGGCGCTATCCCCCGCGCAGACGGATTACCTGTATTTCGTTGCAAACGACCAGGGCGGGCACTTCTTCGGCCGCACGCTCGCAGAACACAACCGCAATGTGGCGCGCCTGCGCCGCCTTCTCGCAGGCGATGCGGTCCCCGATCCACCAACCCGGAAATCCACGAACTGAGGCCGCGCGTGAGGGAACATCACTCCGACGAGGATTCTCCCCGCGAATCTTCCACGAAGAAGGCGCTGATCCTCGAAGCGGCGCATGGGCTTGCAAAGCCGCGGTTCACGCCCGCCGAGATCGAGCAGATCCGCAGGCAATTGATCGCGCAACTAGGGGCGCGCGGCAAGACTTCGCCGGATTACATCGTGAGCGTGCTCAAGGACGCCGGAATGCGCGTGGCATGGTCCACGCAGCTGGACGAGGAAGGGCACTACGAGGAGGAATTCGCCGACCTCCTGCATTTTTCGACGCTCGATGAGGCAGAGATGTGCCTGGTGCGTCTCGACGAGCTTTTGCGGAAGTTTACGGCAGAAAACGAGCGCGCTGCGGCGGAGCGCGTCCGCGAAGTTGCGCGCCTCGGACGGCGGCGTGCAGAGATGATCGCGCGGAATCATAAAGTGGACGCGCAAAAGCGCGCGGAGAAAGAAGAGATCGCCCGCTGGTTCGGAATCTGGCTCGACACGCCGGACGCTTTCTTCGACTGGCTCGAAGTCCGCAAACAGTCTCCCGAATTCCAGCGAAAGTTCCCTCCCGGATTGGACGAAGAGGACTAGATGTACCTGCTCGATGTGGAGGCCCTCGATCTCGGGCCGGATGTGCGGGCGATCGGTCTCGATCTGATCGAAGCCGATGAAAACCGAGAGCCCGTGCGCGGAGCGGAGGCGGCGCGTATCTGGAGCCGCGTTCTCGCGGCCACGGCCGGACAGGAGCCCTGGGGGCTGGATTTCTTCAGCCACCTGGACCGCGTGCGCGACTTCTGCAATCGGCACGGAATTGCCTACCGGGAGGCCAGCCAGCGCTCGGTCGTGGTCCCCGCACCGGAGCCTGCCGCCCTGGAGTCCCTGCTGGACCGATTCCAGACGGAAACCTTCGGGGCGCGGGCAGGCGGCCCGTTTGCGCAGGGCGATACGGCGCTGGAAGGAGACCTTGCCCGGCGCGGAGTGGATGCCTACCACACCGCCTTCCCGAACTACTACTTTTGCGCGGTGTGCACCTTCGAAGACGGCTCCCTCGTGCTGCTGAGCGAGAAGCTGTGGGCGAGCGAGGTGATTCGCCGGGTGCGGCCAACGCTTCAAGGGCTGAACGTCCAGGTCCAGCTGCCGGCGTAGCGCTTTTCGGCCAAGGTAATTGTTCTGCAACCCGGTACGTCCGTACCATTTCGCCTCCCAGTAGTTCCAGTACACTTGTTTAGGAAGCCTGAGGAAATGCCGCCCCTTCCAGCGGAGTTGCAAGTGGCGAACGAATCGACCATACCCAGCGCCCGGGCGTTCGTACGCAGCCTCAATGTGCTGTTTAAGTTCGCACGGCTCTATGGTTTAGAGCACTCCCGGTCGGCCGGACAGTTCGATGCCACCTGGAACGAGCTCCAGGAGGCTGTCCAACTGGCCGGGGAAGCCGGGTTGCTTCTTGGTACCTCCGGGTCCCAGCTGCTCCTTGATGGCGTACCCCTCGAATCAACGCCAGCCGAGCGAAGTTTCGCCGAGCTGCTCAATTCCGCAGGAGTCGCGAGCATCGCTTTCCAGCCGAACGTGAGCAGGGAGGATTTTGCCAACCTTGTGCGGGTTTTCATGGAAGCAGGTTCGCGAACAGGCTCTCTGAGCGACCGGCTGGCGGAGCACTTCGGGAAGAGCAGCGGGTCGGGGATCCGGGTCAATGAGATCCGGTTCGTCGCCGAGGATTCCGCCTACACGGAGACTCGCGTTGCGGCGCAATTGACCGCAAGGACTCTCGGGGCAGACGCCGAGCGCGTCCAGGATTGGTTCCGCAGCCCTGAAAAGATGATTCAGCTGATCGCCGCGGCGGAAGGCGCTCACGGAGGGTCGGGCGGATCGGCAACCGGCACTGGGACCGGAGCTGGAACCGGCAGTGGGCAAGGCACCGGCGCCGGCGGAACGGGCACCGGAACCGGTGGAGCAGGCGCAGCGGCCCCGTCAGGGCTCCCTCAGCTCAATGAAACAGAGCTGCAGAGCCTATTGCGGCTGCTCGCGCAGTTCGGCGAGACGGCTCACGGAAAAGGCGGCGGACCGCTCGATCAAGGGTCGTGGCAGCAGAAGCTGGCTGCGCTGCCGCAGAACGCACAAGTCAGTTTGAGACAAGCGCTCGCGACGGTCGCAGCGAAGACGCCTGCTGCGAAAGTGGACGAGGCCATGCTGCTGCGCCTTGCGGAGGATCTGGCCATCCGCTTCGCGCTCGAACGGTTCCAGCGTGGCGAAGTGCGCGTCAACGCCGTGCGGCAGATGCTCGACCAGATGAGCAGCGAGCTTTCTACATTGCGGAAGCTGCTCAAGGCCCGCGAGGACAAAATGGCGAGCGCAGGGCTTTCTGTCGAATCGCATGCGGACCTGCTCGACCGCCAGTTCTGGGCCGCCGTGCCGGAATCCGGCAAGCGCGCGGTACTGACGTCAACGGAAGCATGGTGCATACCGCCTCGCAACGTGCAGCAATACGTCGAGGAATTGCTCGGACGAGGCGAAGCCGATACTGCCGGCGATGTCCTTTTGAAATATGCCGCGTGCGTAAGGAGCAAGGACGCGGAGGCGCGCAAGAAGGCCGCGATCGGCCTGGGCCAGCTCGCTGAGCTTTACAGCAAGGCCGCAAGCCAGAAATTGCAGGACGCGCTCGCACAGATCGGCCAGCAGCTGGCTGCGGAGAAAGACGCCGAACTTCAGACGCTTTTGAGCGCGGCATTCGTGCGGCTGAGTCAGGAGTCAGCGCAGCGCCGCTACTACCGTGCGATGCAGCAGGCGCTCGATTCACTGGCCGACCTCGAGGAACTTCGCCCCACGTGGGCGCAGGGACTGCGGCCGCGCATCGGAGTGGAAAACCGCATCGCCGATTTCATCGAGGAGGCTTTAACGGCGGAGGCGATGCCCGAAGGGCTTGTCGGCGTGCTCATGCGCGTCCCGCAGGGAGCTGCCGAACATCTGGCGATTCGCCTGGCGCGTTCGGGCCGGCGGACGGAGCGCGAAAATATCGTTCAATTGGCGAAGGCAGTTGGCGCGGCGTGTGGACGCCACCTGACGGAGGTGTTGAGGTCCGAGCCGCCTGCCAAGGCCGCAACCGTTGTCGGCCTGCTGAGCCGTCTTGACCCCGGGGTCGTCGACGATCTGCTGCCGCAGCGGCTGCGCCAGAGCGGGCGAAGTTTCCACGATGCCGTCGTGCGGCAACTCTCGATTGGCGGCGCGTCGGAGCGCGGGCGCTTGCTCTCGAATTCGCTTGAGCTGCTCGATCCCCTAGTTCTGCCACTCGCGCTCGACGAAATTGGCATGTGCGGAGACGTGGACACGGCCCCGAAGCTGTTGCGCGTTGCAGAAGGCGAAATCCTCCCGAATGGTTCTGACTATCTCCGGGTGAAGGCCATTGAAGCGCTGGGGCGGATGCGCGCTCCGGCCGCAGCGGGGCATTTGCGCCGCTTCGTCGAGACGCGCAAGGCCTTTGGCTGGACGTATCCCGAAGAGATTCGCACGGCTGCCGCGCAGGCGCTCATGAAACTCGACCCGGAGTGGATGCAGACGTTTCTGCCGCATTCGGGACTCGATGCTTCGGTGCTGGCGCTTGCGCCGCTCGATCCGATCCCGGGTCGCGACGTCGTACGTCATCGCCGGTACCGGCGAATCCGTTTGCCGCGCAACGTGCCTGCGGTGATCACGTCGGCGCGCGGGAAATATTCGTCTGCAATCAGCGTATTGAGCCTCGAGGGCGGATTGCTCAGCGGCGACATCCAGCTCGCCGTTGGGACGGAAGCGACCTTGAAGATCCCCGCAGGCCTGCGTTCCATCAACATGCAGGCCGTCGTGCGGTTCGTGCGGTCCCATCAGGCAGGATTCGAAATGGTCGGCATGGGACTTGACGACCGCGCGAAGCTTCGGCGGTTGCTCGTCTCGCTGGGCGGGCCGAATGCAGCTCCGCCTCCGGAAACCGAAGCCACCGCGTAATTTCCCCCTGCGAAAGATGAATGCGTTTCAGGACGTGGAAGCCCTGTGTTCCGCCTCGGGAAGCATAGATGGAACAATGCGGCGGAATGGAAGGGCGCTGAAGAAAGTCTCGCGGCACGGATCGCACCGGTAGGCAGGGAACCCAAGGAAGCGCTTCACGAGAAGCAGCATCCCGTCGTGGACTCGGTCGCGCGTGACGTGCTCAAGATCGAAATTTCCGCACCTCGGGCAATGGGCGTAGCCCGAGAACCAGAACGCGACGCTCCAGGCATAAAACCTGCGGTCGCACGTGCGGCATCGCCAGGGTCTCAACGCCATCAGCGTTCCGATGAGGTCGAAAACCCCGCTCCGGTGCGAACGATAGCAATGAGTGCTGCGGCACTGCGGGCAAATCATGCGCCGGGTCCCCCCGTTTGGCCGCAAGAATAGCCAAAGCGAGATTTCCACGCAAGCCTCGTCCGGTGTGTTCATTCGCGCGGAGCCGCTTCCGCAGCGGCACGGTGTAGAATGTGCGAGGAAGGAAACCCGTATGCCCGACTACACCGCCGCGCACGCCCGCGCCGGAATCGACGCAAAGCTGCCGAAGCTGGAAACCTGGCCGAATCAGTTTCCGGGCTGCGAAATCACGGTCCGGTTTCCCGAGTACACGTCCGTCTGCCCCAAGACGGGGCTGCCCGACTACGGGGCCATTACGATCCAGTATGAGCCGAAGAAGCTCTGCCTGGAATTGAAGGCGCTGAAAATGTACCTGCTCGCGTACCGCAATCTGGGCATCTTCTACGAGAACGCCGTGAACCGCATGCAGCGCGACATCGTCGCCGCGATTCACCCCGCATGGTGCCGGGTAACGGGCAGTTTCACGCCGCGGGGCGGGCTGACCACCACGGTCGAGGCGCACTGGCCTCGCCGCGATGGCAACAGGCGCCGCGCAGGGGGATAGACTTCACTTGCACGCTCGGCGATAATTTCGAGCGTTGGGGTGCGGCGCATGCCGCCAAGGAGGCTCGATGAGTTCGACCCTGAGTACGCCCGGTGAAAGCCAGCCGAGCGAAGTATCCGTGCTGCCGCGTTGGGTAACCATTCTTTTCGTCGTGGCGTTTGCGCTCGTTGGCTATTTGCTGTACGCCACGTACGCCGAGCGGGAGGCATTGCGCAGCAGCCAGGATGCCGCTGACAAGAAGGCGCAGGCGCTCGCGACCGAGCTCGACCGGACGAATTCACGCCTGGCGGATCTGAAGGGCCAGCTGGAAGTCACATCGCAGAAACTGATGCTGAGCGAGGACGAACTGGCGCGCGCGAGGGCCCTCGCCCAGACGGCGCGGAAAGATCAGCAGGATAGCGACTCACAGCTCCGGCAGCAGATCGGAGCCGTGCAGGCGGACACAACGACGAAGTTCGGCCAGATGGCCACGCAACTCAGCGGAACGCAGAACGATCTCAACGCGACGAAGGCCGATCTGGAAGCTACCAAAGGCCAGATGCAGAGCATGAAGGGCGACCTCGGCGTTCAGAGCGGATTGATCGCACGGAATCACGACGAGGTGGAGGAGTTGAAGCGGCTCGGTGAACGAGACATCTTCGAGTTCACGCTCAACAAGTCGTCGAAGACGCCGGACCGCCTCGGCCCGATCCAGGTGCAGCTGCGCAAGGTGGACACCAAGAGATTCAAGTACACGATGAACGTGGTGGCCGACGACAAGACCATCGAGAAGAAGGACAAGACGGTAGGCGAGCCGGTGCAGTTTTACGTTCATGGCGCGCGCGCGCCCTACGAGATCGTCGTGTTCGAGCTCACGAAGGATCAGGCGAAGGGATACCTGAGCACGCCGAAGTCAGCCGGGCCCGGGAACGCGCCCCCGGGGAATTGAGCGATTTCAACTGGCGTGCACCTTGAATCGCGCGTCCCGTAAGCCGCGGCATCTTTCCACATTCTTTCTGTCGTTTTGCGCCGCAGGCATCTGGTTTTCCTGTCTTGCCGCACCCGCATCCCACGCGCAACAAGTGGCTCCTCAGCCGCAGGTCCCCCTTCAGTCCTCGACCGAGCTCGTGAAAGTGGACGTAAGTGTGCTCGATAAGCACGGGGATTTCGTCAGCGGCCTCACGCTGAAGGATTTTCAGGTGATGGACAACGGCGCGCCGCAGCCGATTATCCACTTCCGACCCGTCGAAGCGCCCGCACAGGTGCTCGTCCTGATTGAAACGAGTCCGGCTGTCTACCTGATTCACAATCAACACCTCGTCGCGGCCTATGCCCTTCTCGATGGGCTTGCTGCAGACGATGAGGTAGCGGTGGTCACCTACGATCAATCGCCGCGCGCGGTGATGGGATTCACTGCGGACAAATCGGCTCTGCTCTCGGCGCTCGGGAGCATGCAATATACCATCGGCATGGGAGATCTGAACCTCTACGATTCGATCTCGACGGTTCTCGATTGGATCGCCCCGGCACCCGGCAAGCGCGCGCTGGTGCTTTTGACGACCGGTCTCGATTCCTCGCCGCCGTCGCGCTGGGACGCGCTGGTACGAAAGCTGCGCGGATCCGATGTGGTCATTTTTTCGGTTGGGCTCGGCGGCGCCCTGCGCGGCGAGCAGGAGAGAAAATCGAAGGGCAAGAAGAATCCCGGCAACCCGGGCGCCGATGAGTCGGGCGAGGCCAAAGCTGCCGCCGCGGCCGCAAGCGCGTCCGGCTTTGAAAGGGCCGACGGCGCGCTTCGCTCGCTAGCAACCATTACCGGTGGCCGCGCATATTTCCCGGAGCGAGAGGCGGACTTCGTTCCTGCATATCGCGAGGTCGCGACATCTCTGCGGCATCAGTATGTTCTCGGCATCGCGCCCGCGCACGACGGGCAATTTCACCCGCTCAGCGTTGGCGTACTCGACCAGAAGGGGCAGGCGGCGCCGGCATCGGGCAAGAAAGCCGAGTATCGAGTGTTCGCTCGCGAAGGCTATCTCGCGCCCGGGCCTTGATTCGTATACTCTCTTGGCGCGCCTGGCGAATCGAAAGAGCGGGGGATTGAAGATGCGGCGAATTGCAGGTGGATCGGTGCTGCTGCTTGCATTCTGCCTGGGAGTCCGTGCGCAGCACGACCAGCAGGCACGGACAGCCACGCCCCCTGCGCCACAACCCGCGGCCATCGCCCGATTTGCCTTCGGGGGAAACGCGGCAGAGATTCCAGCCGATTTTATCGACAACCTGATCTTCCTTCCGGTGCACGTGAATCAGAGCCAGCCCTCGCTGTTTCAGCTCGACTCGACCGCAACATCCACCTCCATCGATTCCGGGCGTGCCGCAGAGCTTGGAGTTGCAGGAGGTCCCAACGCTGTCCTCCAAATGGAAGGCGTCGAGCTTTCCCTGCCGGCGTTGACGCTCGTTGCGAGACCCGATTTCAACGCGCGCGTAGGCCGTGAATACGAAGGAACGCTCGGCAACGACTTTTTGGGAGCGGTCGTGATCGAGATCAACTACGCGCGGCGCACCGTCCGGCTTTTCGATCCTGCCGCATTCCAATATTCAGGGCGCGGGAAGGCTCTTCCGCTGAAGTTCATGAACGGAATTCCCATCGTGCAAGCCAAGTTCAACGCGGGCGGGAAGACGATCGACGCTGATTTTATCCTGAATACGGCGCTGGACGTTCCGGTTGTCATTTCGAACCGCTATCTTGAAGCACATCGTTTTTTCAGCGCTCGGACAAGAACGATTCCGGCAGTCGATCAACAAACAGAGGGAAGAGAAGGAGACACGCTCGCGCGGCTGCCCCTGTTTCAGATCGGTCCCTTTACCGTCGCGCAATCGATCGCGGAATTTTCAAAGCGCAACCTTCCCGGCAACGATCCGCGCCTCGCAGGCGAAATCGGAGGAGGAATGCTGCGCCGCTTCATGATTACGCTCGACTTCCTGCGCCAGCAGGCAATCTTCGATGCCAGCAGCGACTTTCGCGCCGATGACGAGGCCGACATGAGCGGCCTCTCGATTTCTGCGAGCGGGCCTGGGCTCAAGAGATTTGAAATCACGGACGTGCGATCCGGCACGCCCGGGTCGGACGCGGGCATTCAGAAAGGCGACGTGATCGCCGGAATCGACGACGAGCCCGCCGCCGACCTTTCACTCGCGGCGATTCACACGCTCTTCCGCCAAATTACGCATCCTTACAAGCTTCTGCTGGAGCGAAACGGGCAGACCGTCACGGTCACGCTCAAGGTGCGCCGCCTACTTTAGCCGCTGTGTTCCAGACTTGCTGGCAGGCTACTCGAACTTCTTAAGTGTCGCAGCCATCTGCGCGAGGCGCGCGTCCACCTTTGCGAAAACGGTGCCCGGCTCAAACTTGCCTGCGGAATTGCGCTTCCCTGCGTGAACACCCGTCAGGATTTCGATTCCCTGCTCGATCGTCGCGACCGGGTAGATCTGGAACCGACCTTCGGCGACAGCTTTGATCACTTCATCGCGCAGCATCAGGTCGTCCACGTTCTCGGCGGGAATCAGCACGCCCTGGCTCCCGGTGAGGCCCTTGATCCGGCAAATGTCGTAGAACCCTTCGATTTTCTGATTCACGCCTCCAATCGGCTGCACGTCTCCTTGCTGATTCACGGAGCCGGTGACGGCCAGCTCCTGGCGGATCGGCAGTTCCGATAGCGCGGAAAGCAGTCCATAGATTTCCGTCGAGCTCGCGCTGTCGCCATCCACGCCGGAATAAGACTGCTCGAAGCAGACGCTCGCAGAAAGCGAGAGCGGCTTGTTTTGCGCGAACGTCCGCCGTAGGTAGCCCGCGATGATCTGCACGCCTTTGTCGTGGAAGCGGCCGCTGAGGTTCGACTCGCGCTCGATATTGATGATGCCGACTTTCCCCAGCGCGACCGATGCGGTGATGCGCACGGGCTTGCCGAAGGCGTAGCCGCCGATCTCCATCACGCTCAGGCCGTTCACCTGCCCCACGCGCCCGCCAGTCGTGTCGATGAACACCTGGTTCTGCTCGATCATCTCCCGGATTTTCGTTTCGAGAAGGTTGTGTCGCTCGATCTTCGCGTCGAGGGCCTGGCGCACATGCGCGCAGGTCACGATTCGGTTGCCATCATGTCGGGCGGCGTAAGAGGCCTCGCGGGCGAGGTCGGCGAGATCGAAAAAGCGGGTGGTGATCTTACCGCGGCGGCCCGCAAGGCGCACGCCGTGTTCTAGGATCGCGGCGACGGCCGAGCGATCGAAGTGGAGCAGCTTTTCGTCGTCCGCCAGCTTACGCAGCCGCCCGCCGTAGTGGCGGAAGACCTCGTCGCTCCAATTCATCTCTTCGTCGAATTCCACGCGGACCTTGAAAATCTTCTTGAAGTCGTCCTCGTAGTCGTACAGCAACTCGTACATTTCCCGGTCGCCAATCAGGATGATCTTCACGTGAATGTCGATCGGCTCGGGCTTGAGCGCGGCCGTAGTGAACGGGAAAAACATATCCACCGGCTGAATCTCTAGTTTGCCGTGGTTGAGCGTGCGCTTCAGCGTGCGCCAGACACCGGTTTCCGTCATCGCGTCGAGCGCGTACATCACCAGGAATCCACCGTCGGCGCGGAGGAGCGAGCCGCCGCGCAGGTCCATGAAATCGGAGTTCCAGCTGCCGCGCGGATCGTAGCTGCGCTGCACCGTGCCGAAAAGATTGGTGTACGTGGGGATCGTCTCGAAAATCACAGGGCATTTCTCGTGCTCGTTGTGCGCGAGAATCACGTTCACGCCGTAGACGCGAAACGGATCGCGCTCCGGCCGCTCCTGGCGCGGGCTGCCGCCTCCCTCCGATGGTGGCTGCTCTTCCTCGCCTTCGCGTTCCTTGAAAGGGTCGAGATTGTCGAGGACGTGATGGCGAACTTCCTCGAGGTATTCGGAAATCTGCGCGCTGGGATATTTCTCCTTGAGCTCCTCGATCACGCCGTCCACAAGCACGGACGCCGCTTCCTGCTCGAGATAACTCATCTCGCTTGCGAGTTCGCGCGAGAGCGAAAGCGTGCGCCGGTAAACAACAGTGAATTCCTGCCGGAACTGATCGTATTTCCGCTCGAGCTCCTCGGCGGCGGCGTTCTCGAGCTTTCCTTCCTGCACCATCTTTGGGATTTCCTCGATCGGCACCATTTGGCCGTCGAGCACCGGGAAGATTTCGGGCAGGGCCACGGCGCCCACCTGCATCCGGCCGAGGGCGAACTGCTCGCGCGCGATCCGGCGCGTGAAGTCGTCCATCAGCTCTTTCTCGCGCAGCGTATATCGCTCGACAATGCGCGTCTTCTGGCGCTGGAATGGTTCGCCTTCGAAGACTTGCGGGATGCGACGCCGCAGGAAGTCGATCCCCGACTCGGCCTCCTTTTTGAACGCATTCGCCTGCCCGCGCGGCAGCGTGAGCAGACGCGGCCGGTCAGCGTTCTTGAAATTGTTGACGTAGCACCGGTCAGGCGCGGGCTCAGTCTGCGGATGCAGGTCCTCTATCATGCGCACGATCATCCCACCGCGGCTTGTTCCGGAAAGCCCGCACACGAACAGGTTGTACCCCGACGCTGTCAGCTCGACGCCCATTTTCAGGGCGCGCTGGGCTCGGTCCTGCCCAAGGTCGGTGCCGGTAGGCTCAACTTCCGCCGTGCTTGCAAACGGGATGCGGGCCGGGTCGCAGTGCCAGCGGAGCTTCTCCGGGGGAAGACTTTCGTGTACCGGTTTGGAATTCTTAGGCATGCGGCCTTTCATGGAGGCTCTCGAAGGGCGCTACTCTAGCACGGGCTCCGCGCACTTCCCACACGGTCAAGCCCCTTTGTTTCCAGCATATGCATGGGGTGCTTGCAAGTCGAGCAGGCTCGCCGCCGTGGCCACGACAATCGGCCCCAGCACCAGGCCCAGCATCCCGAAAACGCTGATTCCGCCGAGCACGCTAATGAAGATCACCAGCCCGCTCATTCGCGCGCGCCCACTGATCAACCACGGGCGCAAGACGTTGTCCACAACAGCCGCAATCATGATGAAAAATACCGCGAGCAGAATCCCGCGGGCCACATGACCTTGGACCACCAGAATGATCGCCGCGGGAACCCAAATCACGGCGGATCCTACAACGGGCACGAGCGAAAAAAACGCTACCATCACGCCCCAGAAAATCGGCGCCGGAATCCCCGTGAGCGCAAAAGCGACGCCGCCCAGCGTGCCATGGGCTACTGCAACGACAAGGCTCGACGTGACGCTCGCGTAGATCAGGTCGCGCGCGTCGGAGAGCATGCGGTCGCGATGCGCCTTCTCAAATGGAAGCACCTCGCGGAAGCGCTCGAGCATCGATTCGCCGTCACGAAACAGGTAGAACATCGCGAGAATCGTCACGCCGAGGTGAAATAGGAATAATCCCGTGCTTCGAAGAATTGTGCCCACGCGCGCAGCCACGAATCCCGCGGCCTGCTCGCCGTAACGATGCAACGACACGGCAAAGTCCTCTGAGCTCGTCTCGGGAAAATGCTGCTGCACCCGGCTCCAGAGCTTGCTGATCCACGCAAGGTGGCCGTTCGCGGCTTCGAGTTGAATGAACTGGACCGCCCCCACGCCCTGGTGGACGAATGCGATCATCACGAGCACGACGGGCACGATTAGCAGGAGCGTCACGCCCGCCGTGCAGACAGCGGCCGCGCCTGTGCGTCCCCAACGGCGCGTCAGGCACTCATAAATGGGATAGCAAACCACGACGAGTACCCCTGCCCACGCAAGCGCGACAAGGAATGGCGCGAAGACCAGATAAACGAGGTAGGCAAGGACAATCGCGATGCCGTAAAACAGCGCGTTTCCCAGTCGTTTCTGCGAGGTCGGCTCTGCGGTCAAGGAGTCTCGCTTTCGGGGCCCGGCAGAGACACTGATAGTTGCAATCCGACCGGTTGTCAACTCCACCGGTTTTGATGCGCCGCCGCGCTCTTATTCCAAGTGTCTCCACGTGGGGCGGAAACTTGATGAACTTGCAGGCGGGGGCAGCTACAATGCAGAAGAAAGGCCACGTTCGATGGAAGGTCTTCGGGTCTGACGAACCGTGAATTTTGAATGGGACCCGCGCAAGGCTACGGCTCGCGAGCGAGAACACTATGAAGAAGCGACCTGAGAAACGAAAACCGGCCGGCGACCTGCGCCGGGAATACGACTTGTCCAAGTTGCGGGGCGGGATTCGCGGGGAATACGCTGCGCGCTATAAGGACGGCACGAACCTCGTCCTCCTTTCTCCGGACGTGGCCGAACATTTCCCCGACGACCAATCCGTCAACGCGGCGCTTCGCAGGCTGTTGCGCGTTGCCAAAAGGTCGGTCCGCCGCGCCCATTAACCCGGCAATGTTCTCCACGCCGAAACCCGCCTGCCCGCACAAACGCACCCAATTAATCGCAAAGGACAAGGACGCGCAGTACGTCGAGTGCCTCGATTGCGGCGAGATTCTTGAGGCAGGCAAGCTCGAGAAGAAGGAATCTCACGGCTTCGACGAATCCCTCTCCGACGCCTGACTCCCCGGCGTATTACTAGCGTGGAATAGCTTTTTGAGTTACCCTCTGCGCCCTAGGCGTCCGCCTTTCTCGCCATGCTCTTCAAGACGTTCAGCGCTGCGGTATTCGGCATCGACGCATATCTTGTCGAGGTCGAGGTGGACGTTGCACCCGCCTACGAGGGGCGGTTCAACGTAGTCGGCCTGCCGGACAACGCCGTCAAGGAAAGCCGCGAGCGCATCCGGTCCGCGCTGCGGAACTGCGGCTTCGACTTTCCCTCTTCGCATGCCGTGACCGTGAACCTCGCCCCCGCCGACATCCGCAAGGAAGGCTCCGCCTTCGATTTACCGATGGCGCTGGGCGTGCTCGGCTGCCAGGGCACCTTTTTCGGAAAGATTCCGGACTCATACGTCTTTCTCGGCGAGCTTTCTCTCGACGGCGGCGTGCGCTCGGTGCGGGGAGCTCTCTCAGCGGCGCTCGCGGCGCGAGAGTTTGGCATCAAGAACGTCGTCGTGCCGGAGGCGAACGCGCGCGAAGCGGCCGTGGTCGAGGACATTCAAGTCTTTGCCGTGAAATCGCTGCCGCAAGCCGCAGACCTGATCAACGCGCCGGAATCGTTCCATCCGATCACCGTGGACACTTCGCAGATGTTGGCGGAGGCGAGCCAGTACTTGGTTGATCTCCGCGACGTGCGCGGGCAGATGGCGGCCAAGCGCGCACTCGAGGTGGCCTGCGCGGGAAGCCACAACATTCTCTTTATCGGGCCGCCTGGCGCTGGCAAGACGATGCTTGCCAAGCGCATTCCTACGATTCTTCCGCCGATGTCGCTCGAGGAGGCAATCGAGACGACACGCATCCACAGCGTAGCCGGTGTGCTGGAAGACTCGCGGGGGCTCGTCGGCACACGGCCCTTCCGTTCGCCGCATCACACGATCAGTGACGCCGGTCTGATCGGCGGGGGCGCCGTACCAAGGCCCGGCGAAGTCTCGCTCGGCCACAACGGCGTGCTCTTTCTCGACGAGCTGCCTGAGTTTCAGCGCAACGTGCTCGAAGTACTGCGCCAGCCGTTGGAAGACGGATGCGTGACGATTGCGCGCGCAGCGCTTTCCGTCAGCTTTCCCTCGCGGTTCATGCTCGCTGCGGCAATGAACCCGTGCCCGTGCGGCTTCTTTGGCGACGCTACGCGCGACTGCCACTGCTCGCCGCCGCAGATTCAGCGCTACGTTTCCAAGATTTCCGGGCCGCTGCTCGACCGCATCGACATCCACATCGAAGTGCCTGCCGTAAAATATAAGGAGCTGCGCGGCGACGCCGAAATCGAAAGCTCCGCAAGCGTGCGAGAGCGCGTGTTGCGCGCGAGGCACGTGCAGTTGGAACGATATCGCGGCGAAAAGAAGATCTACGCCAACGCCCAGATGCCGCCGAAACTGCTTCGCAAGTTTTGCGCAATCTCTCCCGAGGGCGAGAAGCTGCTCGAATCGGCGATTCAGCGGCTCGGCCTTTCCGCCCGAGCCCACGACCGCATTCTGAAGGTATCGCGCACGATTGCCGACCTCGACGGCAGCCCTTCGATCGAGCCTCGTCACTTGGGCGAGGCAATCCAGTACCGCACGCTCGACCGCACCTACTGGGCCTGAAGCCCGCCTGCATCCTGCAGGCTCCCCCCGATTGACGCCCGCGCGAGGACTGTGATACCCCTTGTGGCCCGTTAGAACAGGGTTTCCTCAGGCAACGGATGGCGGCCAAGACACAACGCGTGGAAGTCACGCTGGACACTCTTCTCGAGAGCATTGATCTCGCCGAAAACATCGTGACGCAGGTCGCCAAGGCGGCAGGTTTCGGCGAGGAAGATGTCCATAAGTTAGGCATGGCGGTGCGGGAGGGCATGATCAATGCCTACAACTACGGCAACCGCCAGGATCGCCGCAAGAAGATCCATCTCGCGGTGGAATTCGAACGCGAAAAGATGGTCGTTCACGTCCTCGACGAGGGCGGGGGCTTCGAACTCCACGAAGTGCCCGACCCGCTCGCTGAGGAGAATCTCCTGCGCACATCGGGACGAGGCCTATTTCTGATGCGCGCCTTCATGGATGATCTCATCGTGCGCCGCGGGCCGACCGGCGGCGCCGAACTCATCCTCTCGAAAAGGCTTCCGCATCCCGTCTCGGGCAATGGCGGAAAGCGCCCGAAGTAGCCCTGCACGCGGCCGGCGCTCGTCCCCTGTTTACATATTCCAAACTCTGGACACCGAATTCGGTTTGTGCAAGAATCCCGCCGCTTGTGGGTCATGTAACACGGGGGGACAGGCGGCCTTTCTGCACTAGGCGAGGTTGTTGAAATTGCCGACCGGCGTTACACCGACCTTTGCTGGAATTTTACTCGAAGAGGAGTAGACACCGTTGGCTCGAGAACAGGGTGTTGTGAAGTGGTTCAACGCTTCCAAGGGGTACGGATTCATTCAACGCCAGTCGGGAGAGGACGTCTTCGTTCACTTCTCGGCCATCCAGATGGATGGTTACAAGTCGCTGAACGAAGGCCAGCTTGTCGAGTTTGAGGTCCGCCAGGGCCCCAAGGGCTTTCAAGCTGAAAACGTGACCAAAGTTTAGCGCGGTCGGATCGGCCCTGTTCCCCGCTCTTGGAGCGGGGCCTTTTCTTCCTCGTTGTGGTGCGCGGCGCGATGGCAATCGCGAGAGTCCTGCACGTCCGTGCGTGCGCCGCTATTCGCCCATGCGTGCGGCTTTGTGATAGCATTTTTGTGCTGAGATTTCCTTCGAGGTAGAGCTTTGGCGCAGCATATCTCCCGCAGGGAATTGAAAAAGGACGAGGTGCGCGAGACGCTCGCGCACGGCGCCGAGGCCGTTCTGTCGCATCAGCAGGTCGCCCTGTATCTCGTGATCGCTGCCGTAATCGTGGGCCTCGGCATCTTCGGATGGAAAACGTACGCCCAGCGGCAGACCGTCAAGGCCTCGGCCGATTTCGATGCAGCCATGAAGATCTTTCAGGCGCCAGTCGGAGTTCCCCCCGCGGCAGGCCAGGTCACCTACTCCGACGCGACCAAGAAATTCACCGACGCGGAGCAGAAGTTCGCAGCCGTGGCCTCGAAGTATCCCCGCACGCGCCCCGGCGAACTCGCGCGATATTACGCTGCGCTGAGCTTTGAAAAGCTCGACAAGAATGACGATGCAAAGAAGTACCTCCAGGGTCTGACTGGCAGCAGCGACGAAGAAACGGCTGCGATGGCCCAGTTCGAGCTCGCGGGACTCGACAGCCGCACCGGGCAGGATGCCGACGCGGTCAAGCTCTACCAACAATTGATCGCGAAGCCGACGGTGCTTGTGCCGAAGCCGGTGGTGATGCTGGCGCTCGCGGCGCATTACGGCCAAAAGAATCCCGCGGAAGCGGCGAAGCTCTACTCGCAGATCAAGTCGGATTATCCCAACACGCCGATAGCGGACCAGGCCGATCAGGCCCTCGCACTGCTGCCGGGCAAGTCCTGACGGCCCCGCACGCAGCCCTTATAACCGCAAGTTAGAAAACAGGAAAGAACGGGTGTGATAGCACTAGAATAGCCTTCGCCATGCCTGCATCCTATGCCATGGACGTGCGGCTCTCCCGCGGCCGCCGCTACGCCGAGCCGCAGCACCCCTATCGCAACGACTATGCCCGGGATCGCGACCGCGTGATCCATGCGCGCGCGTTTCGCAGGCTCGAGGCGAAGACGCAAGTCTTCACCACTCGCTTCTCGGACCATTTCCGCAACCGGCTGACACATACGCTCGAAGTCACGCAGATCGCCCGGACTGTGGCAGGCGCACTTGAGCTCAATACGGACCTTGCCGAGGCGCTCGCGCTCGTCCACGACATCGGCCACCCGCCGTTCGGGCACGCAGGAGAGAAGCAGCTCGATGCCCGGATGCGGGAACACGGCGACCGCTTCGACCACAACCTCCATGCGCTGCGGATCGTCGAACAGTTCGAGCAGCGCTATCTCGATTTCCCCGGCCTGAACCTTACCTTCGAGGTGCGCGAAGGCATCATCAAGCATTCGCGGGATTATTCAGCGCAAGGATTCCCTGCGCTCGCCGATTACCTTCTCGACGAGCGGCCGCCCCTCGAATCCCAACTCATCGATCTGGTTGACGAGATTGCTTACAACACCGCCGACCTCGACGACGGCCTCGAAGCGCACCTCCTCGATCTCGACCAGCTCCGCGCCGAAATCCCAGCTTTCGATTCAGCCTACGCCGAGGCGGACCGCCGTCATCCCGAGGGCCTGGCCAAGCTGAAGTTCAACGAAGCGCTCCGGCGCGTGTTCGACACTCTTGCGACCGACCTGATTGAGACCACGCGCCGCCAGATCGAAGCAAGCGGCGTTCAGAGTGTCGAAGGTGTGCGCCGCCATCCGAAGCGGATTGCCGGATTCTCACCGGAAGCAAACGAGCTGAACCGCGGGCTGAGGCGTTTCCTTTTTTCCAGGGTGTACTCCCATCCTTCTATTGCCGAGGATCGCGACCGCTCCGTCGCGGAGCTCGACGCGCTCTTCCGGTTTTTCCTTGAGGACCCCGACAAGATGCCGAAATACTACGCGGACCTCGCCAAGATCGAGCCCCGCCATCGCGTCGTCTGCGACTACATCGCCGGAATGACCGACCATTATCTGCTCCGGCAGAGCGGGCAGCTCCTGGCCGCTCGCACGAGCGGTTCCCGTTAGAGCCCAATTGTAACTGCCGCCTCCGTAGCAGCCGCGAAACGCGCGCCGGAGGCTTCCTTGACTTCACCTGCACCGGACATATAATGAGCCTGCATCTCGAGAAAAACGGGGAAACCGCAATGTTCCTGGATGTGAACGAATTAGCCCTGCGAAAGGTGCGCATCCGGAAGAGCTACGCCCCCGGGACGCTCGATTTCCATTCCGGCGAGTTCCGCCAGGTAGAACCCCTGGAAGTCCGTGCAACGGCAGAACTTGTGGACGGACAGATTCGCATCAATGGGAACCTTCACACCCGCGTGGAGCTCGTCTGCGCGCGCTGCCTCGATACCGTGGTCGAGGAAATTAGCCGCGATTTTGACCTCTACTATCGCCCCATGAACACGATTGCCCACGACGATGAAGTCCAGCTTAACCTCGATGACACAGACATCGCCTTCTTCGAAGGGGACGGCCTTTTCCTCGCCGACGTGCTGGCCGAGCAGGTGAATCTGGCCTTGCCGATGAAAGTTATCTGCTCGAGCGATTGCCGTGGCCTCTGCCCCCACTGCGGCGCGAACCTGAACAACGAGGAGTGCCGCTGCGAAAAGAGCGGTTCCGACCCCCGCATGGCACCGCTGGCGCGGCTGAAGCAGGACTGGTTCAAAAAGCAATAACACGCTACACTATTCCTTCCCATTAAGGCCGTCCTGAGTAGCGGCCTGCCGATAGGAGCTCGAATGCCGAATCCAAAGCGACGCCACTCCAAGAGGCGCACCTCTATTCGCCGCGCCCACGACCATCTCCACCCGCTGTCCCTCGCGGAATGTCCGAATTGCCACGAAAGGAAGCTGCCGCACCGGGCTTGTCCCAAGTGCGGCTACTACAAGGGCCGCGAGGTGATTGACACCGAGGCCAAGACAGCCTAAGTTTTCCTCGCCTGCCGTTCCTGAATCGGTGCTCCTGGGAGCCAAGATGACCACCATTGCCCTCGATGCCATGGGGGGCGACCATGCGCCTCGCGCGGAGGTTGAAGGAGCGGTTCTGGCCGCACGCGAGCTGGGCGTGTGTGTGCTCCTGGTCGGCCAGGAAGTTGCCGTTCGGCAGGAGCTGAGCCGCCACAAGCTTCGGGGGCTTCCCATCGAAATCATCAACGCGACGGACGTCATCACCATGCAGGATTCGCCTTCGCAGGCGTTTCGCCGCAAAAAGGAAAGCTCGTTGCACGTGGCAGCGCGGCTGGTGCGCGACGGCAAGGCCGAAGCGCTCGTCAGCGCGGGAAACACCGGCGCGGTGATGACCGTCGCGCGATTCATCCTGGGGACGCTGCCGTCGGTTGACCGCCCGGCGCTCGCCGTGGCCTTTCCGAATATGAAGGAAAAGGTCTCCGTGATTCTCGATGTCGGCGCAAACGTAGACTCCAAGCCCGAGCAGATCGAGCAGTTTGCGGTGATGGGCGAAATCTACTACCGCGCCATCTGGGGTGTCCGGCGCCCGCGTGTGGCGTTGCTTTCCATCGGCGAGGAGGAAATGAAGGGCAACGAGCTCACCCGCGAGGCCGCAAACCGCTTGAAGCACTTGCCCATGAATTTCGTCGGCAATGTCGAGGGTCGCGACGTCTTTCGAGGGAATGTGGACGTCATCGTCTGCGACGGCTTCATCGGCAATATCGCGCTGAAGATCAGCGAAGGCGCAGTCGAACACATTCGCGGGATGCTGAAGAAGGCCATCAAAAGCAGCCTTGCCTCGCAGATCGGATACGCGCTCTCGAAGCGCGCCTTCGACGATTTTCGCAGGCGCACCGACTACTCCGAATATGGCGGCGCGCCGCTGCTCGGAGTCCGCGGGGTCGCCATCATCAGCCACGGCCGGTCGAACCCGAACGCCATCAAGAACGCCATCCGCGTGGCCGCTGAACTCTGCCGCTCGCGCGTAAACGAGAAAATCGAAGAGGAGCTTTCCGCTTCTGCCGCCGTTCCCGCCCGCGGCTGAAACGAGCGGAACCCGCCACCGACATGGGTAAACTCGCATTCCTGTTTCCCGGCCAGGCTTCGCAATACCCCGGCATGGGCCGCGACCTCGCCGAGAATTTCCCCGAATCGCGCGCTGTGTTCGACGAGGCGGACGCGGCCCTCGGATTCCCTATCTCGAAGCTGTGCTTCGAGGGTCCGGAAGAAACACTGAAGCTGACGAAAAACACGCAGCCGGCCATTGTGACCGTTTCTGTGGCCGCCTGCCGCGCGCTCGAAAAGCGGGGAGTCACGCCGGACATGACCGCGGGGCACAGCCTGGGCGAATATTCCGCGCTGGTAGCCGCAGGCGCGCTGACGTTCGCCGATGCGGTGAAGCTGGCGCGGACGCGCGGGCGCTACATGCAGGATGCGGTCCCCGCGGGCGAAGGGGCGATGGCCGCGATCATGGGGCTATCCCCGGCGGATGTCGCAGAGATATGCAGGAAGGCCGCGGGAAACGAGATCGTTTCCCCCGCCAACATGAATTCGCCGGAACAAACGGCGATCTCCGGCCACGCCGCGGCCGTTAAGCGCGCGGTCGAAATTGCCTCGCAATCGGGCGCGAAGCGCGCCGTGATGCTTCCAGTTTCCGCGCCGTTCCACTGCGCGCTGATGCAGCCAGCGCAGCGGCGCTTCGAAACAGACCTGCGCGCGGCGGCCTTTGCCCCGCTACAGTTCCCGCTGATCACGAATGTAGACGCCGAAGCGATCCAGTCGGGCGAAGAGGCGCGCGAGGCGTTGATCCGCCAGGTAACGCAGCCGGTCCGTTGGCTCGATTCCGTGCGCGAAATGATCGACCAGGGTGTAAACATTTTCGTCGAAGTGGGGCCGGGCAAGGTGCTTTCGGGCCTGCTGCGGCAGATTGATCGGTCGGTCCGCTGCTTCAATGTCGAGGATTCCGCAAGCCTGAATTCGACCCTCGAAAAGATCGCCCAGGCGCGCGCCGAGACGCCGGAAAACTGAGGATTCGCTCGCATGTTCTCGCTCAAGGATAAAGTCGCTCTCGTCACCGGCGCGTCGCAGGGGATTGGCCTCGCGACTTCGCTCGCGCTCTCGGAGGCCGGCGCGAAGGTTGCCGTTGCCGCGAGGAGCGCCGACAAGCTTTCTGCGCTCGTCAGCGGAATGCAGGCTGCGGGCGGCGAAGCGCTTGCGGTTCCGATGGACGTCGCGGCTGCCGCGCAGGTGAAGGCCGGCTTCCAGCAGGCCCTCGCCAAGTTCGGCAAGCTCGACATTCTGGTGAACAACGCCGCCATCACCCGCGATACGCTGGCGCTGCGGATGAAGCTCGATGATTGGGACGCTGTGCTGCGCACGAATCTGACAGGCGCGCACCTCTGCATCCAGCAGGCGCTCAGCATGATGCTGAAGCAGCGCTCAGGGAGGATCATCAACATCACTTCGGTAGTCGCGGAAACGGGCAACGCCGGGCAGGCGAACTACGTCGCGTCAAAGGCCGGCCTGATCGGCCTCACGCGCGCGATCGCTGTCGAAGTCGCGTCGCGGAACATCACTGTCAATGCCGTGGCGCCGGGGTTCATCGAAACGCCCATGACCGATTCTCTTTCAGATGAGCTGAAAGAGAAGATGAAGTCGCTCATCCCTCTCGGCCGTTTCGGCAAGGACCGCGAAATCGCGACCGCCGTCGTCTTTCTTGCAAGCGATGAAGCCGCCTACATTACCGGCCAAGTCCTCGGCGTGAATGGCGGCATGCACATGGGGTAGTTTTTCCCCGCGAAAAGCGCGGCAAAGGTTGACCCTGCGATAGGCGGCGCATAGAATGGGCAAGTTGAAACGGGGCGCAACTCCCGCCTGGCGTGCGGCCCCAGAGATCGAAGACAGCCGATACCGGAGGAACAATCAGAATGGCCAGCGTTCCAGAGCGCGTGAAGCAGATCATCGTCGAGCAGCTCGGTGTGGATGAAGGCGAAGTGACTCCCAGCGCTTCGTTTGTGGACGACCTTGGCGCCGACTCGCTCGACACGGTCGAGCTGGTGATGGCCTTTGAGGAAGCGTTCGGCATTGAGATTCCGGATGAGGATGCCGAGAAGATTGCTACGGTGAAGGACGCGATCGAATACATCGAGAAGCACGCCAAGGCAAGTAAGTAGTCCTCCGGCTATCCCCTTTCGAACAGGAGAAATTCTTCTTTGAGCCGCCGAGTCGTCGTGACGGGTATTGGACTTGTCTGCTGCTGCGGCATCGGCACGGAAGAGGTGTGGGCCAACCTGCTCGCGGGCAAAAGCGGCATCGCCCGCGTCACCGCGTTTGATGTCGCCGCCTTCGATTGCCAGATCGCAGGTGAAATCAAGAACTTCGATCCCCTGAACTGGATCGAAAAAAAAGAACTGAAGAAGATGGCCCGGTTCATTCAGGTGGCCATGGCCGCGTCCGATTTCGCCGTGCGCATGTCGGGCCTCGACGTCACTCCGGACATCGCGAACGCCACGGGCGTTTACATCGGCTCCGGCATCGGTGGATTCGACGTCATCGAGCGCGAGCATTCGAAGTATCTGAACGGCGGCCCCGGCAAGATCTCTCCCTTTTTCATTCCTTCGGCCATCGTGAACCTCGCAGCCGGCAACGTCTCTATCCGCTATGGCGCGAAGGGGCCGAACTCCGCCACTGCTACGGCCTGTTCGGCCGGAGCGCATGCGATCGGCGACGCTTTCAAAATCATTCAGCGCTGCGACGCCGAAGTGATGATTGCAGGCGGGTCCGAAGCCGCGGTGACGCCCATGAGCCTCGGCGGTTTCGGCGCTCTGCGCGCGCTTTCGACGCGCAATGACGAGCCCGAGCGCGCCAGCCGTCCCTTCGACGCCGAACGCGACGGCTTCGTCGTCGGCGAGGGCTCCGGGATATTGATCCTTGAATCGCTTGAATTCGCCGAGCGCCGCGGCGCGAAGATCATCGCCGAAATCGTCGGCTATGGAATGTCGGGCGATGCGTACCACATCACCCAGCCCGCTGAGGAAGGCGACGGCGGCTATCGCGTCACGCTCGCGGCCATCAAGGACGCGAGACTCTCTCCAGACGACATCGGCTACGTGAACGCCCACGGCACTTCGACGCCAATGGGCGACGCCGTCGAGACTGTTGCGCTCAAGCGCGTCTTCGGCGAGCGCGCGAAGAGAGTTCCCATCAGCTCCACGAAATCCATGACCGGTCATCTACTCGGCGGCGCGGGAGGCCTCGAAGCCGGCATCAGCGTCCTCGCCCTGCGCGACCAAGTTCTCCCGCCGACGATCAATCAGGAAAAGCCCGATCCCGCTTGCGATCTCGACTACATCCCGAATAAGGCCCGCAAAGCCGAGGTGCAGTACGCGATTTCGAACTCCTTCGGCTTCGGCGGGACGAACGCTTCGCTGCTGTTCAAGCGCTGGGAGGGACGATAGCCGTGAAGATCGGCGTTTGCATCAAGCAGGTTCCCGCGAAGGACGCGCCCCTCGCCATCGTCGAAGGCGGCGCATGGATTCGCGAAGCCGACATCGGATTCGAAACCAACGAGCCGGATAGCTACGCCCTCGAAGAAGCTCTGCGCCTGAAGGAAAAGCACGGCGGCGAAGTTGTCGCGATTTCGATGGGCCCCGAGCGCGCGAAGCAAACGATCAAGGAAGCGCTCGCCAAGGGCGCCGAGCGCGGGATTCACATTGCCGACAACGAATTCCACAAGCTTGATCCGCTCGGCTCGGCCCGCTCGCTGGCCGCGGCTATCGAGAAAGAGAATTTCGACCTGATCCTCACCGGCCTGCAAAGCGACGACCAGGGCTTCGGCCAGACCGGCGTGCTGCTCGCCGAACTTCTCGGCCGGCCGCACGCGACGATCATCATGTCCATCGAGGTCACCGACTCCCGCCTGAAGCTGAAGCGAGAGCTCGAGGCCGGATGGTTCCAATGGGTCGAGCTGCCGCTCCCCGCCGTGATCACGATCCAATCGGGGATCAACAAGCCGCGCTACGCTACGCTCAAAGGCATCATGGCCGCGAAGAAGAAAGAGATTGCCACCGTCGAGCGCGCCTCGCTGGGCGTCCCCGACACGCGAACGCAGCAGGTGGAGCGCATCTACGTGCCGCAAAAGACGAAGAAGACGGAATTCATCACCGGTTCGCCGAAAGAAATCGCAGCCAAGCTGATCGAAAAGCTGCAGCACGAGGCGAGAGTAATCTAGGAATGGCAAAGTGAAGCTCAGCGGAATAGCGGCTATCCTATGCTCACTTGTTTTGTGCCTCGCGGCCCCGGTCGCGGCACATCTCGCCAGAACTACACAGAGTGTGGCGACTTCGGACGACGAATTCGCCGTCTACAATGCAGTGATGTCGCTGATGCAGTTTCCGAAAAAGAATGTCCGCGTCACAATTTACGACACAACGTTGAACTTCAAATGCGGCGAGGAATCAGGCAATCCAACCTTGGCAAACGGCTGTAGCTTCCTGGCGATGCCACCGACCACACCAGACGAGATTGAGTCTATGCTTCGCCAACAGTGTCCGGACTTGTCGAGGTCGGCGTGGGCTGATTTTGTAGCGAAGAACCAGGCCAGTGTGACGCTCAAGGACTCATTTGTCGCGCCGTGGCAGCACAGGCTCGTTGGGAAGGACATTGCGGACGATGGAGCCAAAGAATGGGCGTCGCCAGACTTGACGCTGTTTGTTTCCCGCATAGGTTTCGACGGAAACCGGACAGAAGCGATCGTTTATTTTCTGTCTTTCTCGTATATGCAACACGTAACCACCGGAGGAGACTACTTCGTACTTCGTCTGGCCAAGGACAAAAAGTGGAATCCGGTCGGCAGACTCCGATACTTCGATATGGGCGAGACCGGGTCGGCTAGCGTTCGCCATGCAACCGCAAGTCAGCCGCTGCGTAAACAGAGGTCGTTAGCGTGATAATTCTTCTCATCACCGAGCAGCGCGAAGGCCAGTGGAACAAGGTCAGCTTCGAAACGTTGGCTGCGTCGCAGCAAATCGCGCAGCAAGCGAATTCCACGCTCTCTGCCGTTGTCATCGGCAAGGGCATCGCAGCTCTTGCCGACGAACTTGCGGGCTATCAGCTCGACGAAGTGCTGCTCGTCGAGCACGACCTGCTCGAAAAGTACACGCCGGACGGTTTCTCGCTCGCCTTGCGGCAGGTGATCGAAAGCGCGAAGCCGGACCTCGTTCTCCTGCCCCACACCTATCAGGTCCGCGATTTCGTCCCGAAGCTGGCTGCATCTTTGAACAAAGGGATGATCGGCGACTGCATTGGCTACCGCCACGAGAGCGGCAAGCTGGTTTTCGTCCGCCAGATGTTTCAAGGCCGCACCGCCGCCGATGTCGTGTTCACTGGCGACGGGCCCTGGATCGCGTCGTTCCAGGCCGGAGCATTCCGCGCCGACCTCGCCGCGAAGCACGCGAGCGGCAAGGCGCCGGTGAAGCCAGTAGGCGTCGCGCTGAAGCCGGAGCAAATTCGCACGAAGCCTCTGGAACTATTCCGCGAAGCCAAGCAGGCAGTTGACCTAACCCAGGCGCCGATTCTCGTTTCCGTCGGCCGCGGCATCAAGGCGCCGGAAAATATCGCGCTGGCGGAAAAGCTCGCAAAGCTTCTCGGCGGAGAAATCTCCGCTTCGCGTCCGATTTGCGACGAAGGCTGGCTTCCGATGGAGCGCCAGATTGGAAGCTCCGGCCAGACCGTCGCGCCGAAGCTCTATCTTGCCCTCGGCATCAGCGGCGCGATTCAGCACGTCGTCGGCATGAAAGGTTCGCGCACGATCGTGGCCGTCAACAAAGACCAGAACGCCCCGATTTTCGAGATTGCAGACTACGGCGTGGTGGGCGACCTTTTCGAAATCGTTCCCGCGCTCATCGAAGATCTGACGGCCCGACGAGGGCCGTCATCCTGAACCCGGCGATCTTAGCCGGGTGAAGGATCTCTCTTAGGCTGCATGCCCCGGATTCAACCTGCAACAATCGCGTCCGCCTCGATTTCAACTAGCATTTCCGGCGCAATCAATCGTTTGACCTCGATCATCGCCGTCGCCGGACGAATTTCTCCGAAAACTTCGCCGTGCGCCCGGCCGACCTTTTCCCAGTCGTCGATGTTCGTCACATACATGCGCGTGCGGACCACGTCCGCCATTCGCGCGCCTGCCTTTGCCAGCGCCGACTCGATGTTCCGAAGCGCCTGTCGCGTCTGCGCGTGCGGATCTCCGACGCCGATAATCTTGCCCTGCGCATCCGTAGCGGTTGTGCCGGAAACGTGAATGTAAGACCCTACGCGCACCGCCCGCGAATAGCCGACGATCGGCTCCCACGGCGTGCCGGACGAAATTTTCTGCCGTTCCATGGTTCCTCCCTTCACGGATCGAAGCGCGCGCGCAGTTCCGGCGGGACAATCGGACAGAGGTCCTCGCGCGTGCCGAACACGCGGTAGCGGATGCGCGCGATAAAGTCGTACACAACGTCTCGAAGAGGCCGGGGAATCACTGCGATCACGCCCGCAAGCGCCATCCAGCCGCCCCCTAGCCGGCGCAGAATGTGCACAAACGCATTGGAGCGAACGAGCAGCGAGCCTTCCGCCGTGAGCACAACGATGCTGTCCGGCAATCCGGCCCGTCTCTCGGGAGCGACGCGCACCTGAAAGGTCTCGCCCTGCAGAGGCGCGAAGCGGAACGCGCTCCCGGCGCGGTCGTGCCTTAGAACGAACTTCACCGAGCGATGGCACAGCGCGCAATGCCCGTCGTAGAAAAGAATTTCGGGTTGTGGCACGGACTGCGGCTCCCTCACGAGAGCATAGCACGCCTGTCGGAGACGCTTCTTCCGTGCGGCCCTGCTTCACCGGCAAACTGCTGCTGGACAGAATTTCGCTAAGTCTCTAAGCTGTCTTTGCTTGCAGTTTTTTCCGGGAGAACCATTCCGCTTGAAGTGCAACAACATTCTCGAAGCGTTCGGCAACACGCCGCTCATTCGGCTGAACCGCGTCGCCAAGGACGTTCCGCCCGAGGTCTACGTCAAAGCCGACTACATGAATCCCGGCGGGTCCATGAAAGACCGCGTTGCCGTCTGGATGATCAACGAAGCGGAGCGCAAGGGCCTGCTCAAGCCCGGCGGGACGATTGTCGAAGCCACGTCCGGCAATACAGGGGTGGGGCTCGGCTTGGTCGCCGCGGTCCGCGGCTACAAGGTTGTGTTCACGACTACCGACAAGCAGTCGCGCGAGAAGATTGACTTGATGAAAGCGTTCGGCGCGGAAGTGGTCGTCTGCCCGACAGCGGTCGAGCCGGAAGATCCGCGCAGCTACTACTCGGTGGCGAAGAAACTCGCGCGCGAGATTCCCGGCGCCTACTACCCCAATCAGTACGACAATCCGGAGAATCCCGAGGCCCACTATCGCACCACCGGCCCCGAAATCTGGAAAGACACGGAAGGAAAGATCACTCATTTCGTCTGCGGGCTCGGTACGGGCGGGACGGTTAGCGGGGCCGGACGGTATCTCAAAGAACAGAACCCGAAAGTGCGCGTGATCGGCGTTGATCCCTACGGCTCGCTCTACTACGAATACGCGAAAACGGGCAACATCGGAAAGGCCCACACGTACGTGGTCGAGGGCATCGGCGAAGACATCCTCCCGAGCACCATGGACTTTTCCATCCTCGATGACATTGTCCAGGTAAACGACGAGGAGTGTTTCCTCTGGGCGCGGCGGCTCGCCAAGCGGGAAGGCATCTTCACAGGCGGCGCAGGCGGAGGATGCGTATCGGGCGCTCTCCGCGTCGCCAGGGATTGCAAGAAGACCGATCTGGTCGTCGCGCTTCTGCCTGACCGGGGCGACCGCTACCTCAGCAAAATCTTTAGCGACGAGTGGATGCGCGAGCACGGATACGCCGACGCCGAGGTGACGCTCACTGCCGCGGACGTCATTCGCGTGAAGCGCCAGAACGGCAAAACACGCGAATTGATCGTCGTCGGCCCGAACCGCACCGTGTTTCAGGCGCTCAACACCATGCAGCAGCAGGACATCTCGCAGCTTCCCGTTTTCGAGGACAGTCAATCGGTCGGGACCATCTTCGAAGACAAGATTCTGAACCTCGCGCTGCAGGGCAAAGACCTGCGCAAGCTGATCGTCCGCGAGGCGATGGGCCCTCCTCTCCCGCAGGTGCCGGCGAACGCGCCGATCGAGCGCGTGACCCATCTTCTGAGCCACGAAAGCCCCGCCGTCTTCGTCGAGATGGAAGACGGCAAGCTCGAAGTCCTCACGAAATTCGACCTGATGGACACGATCGCCGGCCTGGTCGGCCAGAAGCGTTGAGAATCTAAGGCTTCCCTCGGCTGGCACAAGCTAGCCTTCTCGTCCCCGATTTCAAACGCCCAAGTCCTAGTACCATAATTTCAGTCGTGAGTCTTGACACGCATGTCTCTCTGTGATAGCTCCCATCACAAATCCGGGCATATCTAGTTAGTTTGGGCAATTCAGCGTTCGGTTATGACAGGGGGGAACGTTGGGTGGCGATCCCGCCTTCTACGCAATCATTTCCAATTTGAAGGAGATGTGTATCTCCGCTTGTTGAGCGGATGCCAATTTCCATTGCGCAGCCACGACGGAGCGGGCTTGAAGCGGGACGCGGGTGATTGAGAGATTCATGGAATCGGAAACCATCAGGAGGCACCAGGCCATGAGCAGAAAGATGACAGTAGTGTTCTCAATGCTAGCGTGCTTGGCAGTGCTGTTTGCTTGCGCCACACCGGCGGTAGCGCAATCCGGGGGAACATCCGCTGTAACCGGGACGGTCACGGACGCGCAGGGTCGCGCTGTTCCGAAGACGACTGTGACGATCACAAGTTTGGCCACAGGCCAAGAGCGGAGCATGGTCACTGGCACCGATGGCCTATACAAATTCACGCTGCTGCCGCCCGGAGGCTACAAGATCACGTTTAGCGCTCCGGGGTTCAAGACATCCGAGATCAGCCCCGTAACTCTTGTCACAACCGAAACGGCTACGCAGGACCAGGTACTCGAAGTGGGCGCTGTTACTGAATCCGTCAAGGTCGAAAGCACGGTCGAGACGCTTCAGACCGAAAGCTCGACTCTCGGAACAACGGTTACCGGCAGCCAGATCACTGCGCTGCCGATGGCCAATGGCAACTATACCGAAATTCTCAGTCTGTCGGCAGGCACCAACGCTAGCGTCGACAATGCTACGGTGCTGGGCAAGGGCACGCAGGACATCAGCGCCAATGGCGTCGATCCCGGTTCTAACAATTTTCAGATGGATGGCGTTGCAGTCAACAATATCGCCAACTCGGGCAGCGCGAACGACGGAACGATCTATACCGGCATTCCGGTTCCCAGCCCGGATGCGATTCAGGAGTTCAAGATCCAGACCTCAACTTATGACGCAAGCTACGGGCGCAACCCCGGCGCGAACGTGAACGTCACGACGAAGTCCGGCGGGAACGACTTTCATGGGTCGGCATTTGAGTTCTTCCGCAACTCAGTTCTTAACGCGGACGATTTCTTCTACAACAAGACGCCCGCGCAGCCTCATCAGGTCTTTGATCAGAATCAATTCGGTGGGACGATTGGTGGCCCAATCAAGAAGGACAAGCTCTTCTTCTTCTTTAGCTATCGTGGAACGCGCTCAAAGAACGCCGTGGCACCTCAAGGGGGTGACTTTGGCGCGTCTCTATTTTTCTCGAACCCGAATTTCACTCCGAATAAGACGATCGACAACTATGCAGCACTTGGATCGCGAGGAGAGTGTAATCCGCCCAATGCACTACCAGATGCTGAGACCATCGCTCAGGCTTGCCCCTCCACCGGCGCTGGTTCGCCCGGTGCCCTGGCCCAGGCGTTCGCAGCAGCTATGGGGATCAATAGCCCTGTTGCGCTCAGGCTCTTCCAACTCACCGTCGGAAAGGGCGCGGGCGTACCAAACAACTACTACATTCCGAGCCCGGTGTCAGATCCCCAGTTCTGCAACGACGCAACGGGATTGTGCAATTTCAGTATCCCAGCAATCTACGCCGAGAATCAATACGTTGCCAACGGCGATTACGTGATCAACAGCAAGCACACGCTCTCGACGAAGTACTTCTACACGCACAATCCCTACACAACATACTTGGGCCAGATGGGTGGAGACCTGCCGGGCACGCCGGAAAACATCCTTTTTGGCAATCACGCTGCCGTCGTGAAGCTCACTTCGCTGCTCACGAACACCTTCGTGAATGAGGCGCGTGTATCGTTCCAGCAGAATGTGAACGCGGCGACCGTGGCAGTGCCGCCGGGCGGTTGCCCAAACGCTGGCAAACTTACGCTTCCGGAAGGATGTGGATCGCCAGACCAGTTGGGGATGCTCTCGGAGGTCCCCGGTTTCTACGAGCCGCCGTCGTTTCTGAACGTAGGCACGGGGTATGGCTTGTTCGGCGGGCTTCTGCCTGATAAAGGCCCTACGAACCAGCTCCAGGCGGCGGATCAGATTTCCTGGTCTCACGGAAAGCACAGCATCCGCGCGGGCTTCCAGTATGAGTGGACGAATTGGCCCCTGTCGGATCCCGGGCTCCAACAGGGACTTATTCTCATATTGGGCTACAGCGGCTTCCTTGGTAATGCAAACAATTTCGGTCCGCCCTTTGATCTGGGATGTCTGTTCTGCGTAAAGTCCACTTCCGGGGCGCCTAACACCTCTGGCGTTCTCCACTTCTACCAGCTCAATAACCAGAACGCCTACGTGCTGGATGACTGGAAGGTGAGTTCGCGCCTTACAATCAATATGGGTTTGCGCTGGGAGTTCGACGGTCAACTAACCGACAAGTACGGCCACCTCACGCAGGTCTGGCTCGACCGCATGGCGCCGAATTCCGAAATCGCAAGCTGCACGGTCCCGCCACCAGCCATGAGTGCAGCGTGTGCTGCCGCCGGCGTTCAGCAGTATGTGGTTCCCAGCAATTTCCTCAACGCGAAGTATGGGCAACCGCCTGTGGGTGTGGGGTTTGCTCGGAACGACAACACTTTGGAAGGGCATTCGCCGTACACGAATTTTGCTCCCCGATTGGGCTTCGCTTGGCAACCGCGCAGCAATAGCAAGCTGGTCATTCGCGGCGGGGCCGGGATCTTCTATGATCGCATCGGATTGGATCGGGTTGTCCACGCATTCGAGCAGGGCTATCCATACGCCGCGACCTACGATTTCGGCGATGGCAGCCCTCGATGGTTTATGTCGTCGCTGGCGCAGCCTTTTGAAACGATACCCCTGGTTTGCGTGCCGTCTGATCCGAATTGCAATGCCCAACCCAACGGCCAAGGCTTCGCGCCGCGTTATGCTAATCCCGCGACTGCGAACCAGTCTTTCAATGACTGCTTCAACTTCGGTTTCGGCAGCCCGTTCTGTGCGCTAGGTCCTGGAGGGTTCCAGGTAAACTCCGGGCTGAACACGCCCCTGCTCCCGAGGGCTATCCACACACCCCTTGTGCAGGAGTACAGCCTGGGCTTCCAGTATGAGTTCGCGAAAAGCTGGGTACTCGATCTTGGTTACGTCGGTTCAAGCGGAATCAATTTGACGGATTACAATCACAATCAAAACGGGGCGCAGCTGGCTACCCCGACCAACAGTCTCAGCTTCAACTGCGGCGTCCCAACGGGGGCTATGCCCGGGGGCGATCCGAACGTCTGTAACAGCGCAAACAACGCCGCGTTCCGCGTGCCGGTGCTCGGCTATGAGCCGATTGGCCTGCAGGAATCGGATTTCAACGGCAATTCGAAGTACAACAGCCTGCAAGCAACCGTGCGGCATCAGTTTGGACATGGCCTCAGCATCCAGGGCGCTTACACGTGGGACAGGAACCTGTCTGACATCTTCTACTCCAACTCGGCGGATATCAACGACGCACTGGCACTTAAGACGCGGCCCGGGTTGAATGGACCGCCTCATGGACAGTGGGGCCCGGTGTCGTTCGATCGGTTCCAGCGGTTTGTCGTGAACTACAGCTATGACTTGCCGTTCGGAAAGATGACGCAGGGGTTCGCCGGAAAGGTGGTCGGCGGGTGGAATGTCTCTGGCGTGACGATCGCGCAAACGGGCAATCCCCTGACGTTTATCGGAGGGGGCAGTGGAGGCGCATACGGCACGAACCAACAGCTGAGCTTCCAAGGGGTCACGACTGCTGAAATCTGCCCTGATTTCAGCAACGGGCAACTTAAGAACTCGGGTGGCGCGAGATCGCACGTCGCCAATGACCCCACCGCCACAGGCTACTTCAACACGGCGGCCTTCGCCTGTTCGGCGCCGCTGGTTCCATACGGCGACCCTGGGTATACTAGCCCTAATCCTGCCGATGCCCCCTTCGCGGACCCTCCGGCGACGGACTACGGCAACTCTGCAGTCGGCATCGCGACGGGCCCCGGCCAGTTCAACTGGGACATCTCCATCCTGAAGAACACCCAGATCACAGAAAAGGTGAAGATGCAGTTCCGGTCCGACTTCTACAATGCGTTTAATCACGCGCAGTTCGCGCCTCCGCAGGGCACGAACTTTGGTACTGTGGGGTTCGAGAACGTCGGGAACTTTACCAGCCCCCTTAGTCCAGAGGGCAATTTTATAACGGCCACGAGCGTGAATCCCCGGCTGATTCAGTTCGGCTTGAGGTTCACGTTCTAACTTCGGACGCTATTAGCAGGACCGAAACCACACCCCATCCTCCTGGCGAACCCAGGAGGATGGGGTTTTTCTTTGCTCGCGCTCTTATCCCCGGCGATCCTGGCCCCAAACTGCTTCTCGCCCCGTCCATTCTCTGATAGCATGAACTTTCACGTTCTTCGAAAACCTTCCCAGTCTGGAGCAACACGACATGGCACTCGCTTGTGACATTTGCGGCAAGAAACCGCGCTACGGCAATGTAATCAGCCACGCCCACAATGTCCGCCGGCGCCGCTGGAATCCGAATCTTCGCCGCATCCACGCCGTGATCGGCGGCGTGCGGAAACAGGTGCGCGCCTGCACCGCCTGCATCCGCTCGGGCCGGGTGAAGAAGGCCGCCTGAAGCTCGTTTTTTTCGGAAGGAGCCCCGTTTGAAACGGAGGATTCTGGTTCTCGCGGTGCTCGGCGCCTGCGCTCTTGGAGCGGGATGCCGGAAGGAAGCCGCGCCGGGGCCGGACGTCTGGGCTTCCGTCAACGGTAAGGATATTCAGCGCTCGGACGTCGATAAGATCTTTCGCTCGCGCGTCAACTCGGAAGCCCCCGCTCCCTCTCAGGAAGAGGCTCTCTCTCTCAAGCTAAGCATCCTCGATGAGCTGATCAACAGCGAAATCCTGCTCGAGCGCGCCAACAAGATGAACCTCGTGGCCAGCGACGCCGAGGTCGAGGACAAGTTCACCGAATCGAAAAGCCCCTACACGGAAGAGGAGTTCCAGAGGAAGCTTCAGGAAACCGGGCTCACTGTGGACGACGTCAAAAGCGAGATTCGCCGCGAGCTATCCATCCAGAAGCTGCTGAACCGCGAAGTCGTTGCGAAGATTTCCATCACGGACCAGGACGTTTCGGACTTCTACAACAAGAATCGCGCGCAGTTCAATGTCGTCGAGCCGCAATACCACATCGCGCAGATCGTCATCACGCCGCGCCCCGATCCTACGGTTCACAACCGCAAGAACGACAAAGCGGCCAACGAAGCCGAGGCCGGACGCAAAGCCGCCATGCTGGCGCAGAAGCTCAGCGGCGGCACGGACTTCGCGGAGCTGGCGATGGACTATTCGGAGGACCCCAGCGCTTCGACGGGAGGCGATATCGGCGTCGTCCCGCAATCGGCCTTCGATCAGTCTCCGCCTCCGCTCAAGAAGGCTGTGCTGGCGCTGAAGCCGGGCCAGGCGACCCAGCCGATCCCAGAAAAGGGCGGCTACCGCATCGTCAAGCTCATTGCCAAAGAGCCTGCCGGAGAGCATCCGTTTTCCGATCCGCAGGTCCAGCAGGCCATCCGCGACGCGCTGCGCACGCGCAAAGAACAGCTCCTGCGCTCGGCCTATCTCGTTGAGGCGCGCGACGACGCGCACGTCAGCAACTACCTCGCGCGCCAGATTCTCGAATCCGCCGGCAAACTCCCCGACGCAAAGTAGGATTTGCTAGTCCACAGAAAACTTTAAGCTCGTCATTCTGAGTCCGCCGCAGGCGGACGAAGAGTCTCTCTTGCTTTTCAGTTATGCAATTACGGCCAGAGCGTCTCCCGCGTTGACTGCCTGATTCTCGGAGACAAGCAGCCGTTCGACTTTCCCGGACTTCGGCGAACGCACTTCGTTCTGCATCTTCATCGCTTCAACCACAAGAATTCCCTGCCCTGCTTCGACCGCCTCGCCGGCCCTCACAAGCAGCCGAATAACCTTTCCGGGCATGGGAGCGATCACCTGCTGGCGTCCTTCTGCCTCGATCCCCGCACCGCGATTGCGCCGCCACTGGCGCGGATCGCGGATACCGGCTGAAAATTCATGCGGCCCGACCGTAACGCGCAGCGTGCCGCCGCGCGGTTCCACGCGAGCTTCGAAGGCAGCTTGATCGATCAGAATCGAGTAGGTTCCCGGCGCAACCTCCGCAACGCTTGCTTCCACGGTCCGGTCGCCGATCCTGCAATTCACGCGGGCGCCGTCCCGTTCGATCTCCAGGGCTCGCGCTTTTTCGCCGATTTCGATTTCAAGTTTCACAGTCTCATCCGCGCCCCGGCTCGCGATCCACTTGCTCGCGCCGTCCCTCGAGCTTCCATTTCGATTCCGGCGCAGCCTGCCCGGCCGCCGGCTGGCCGTTGTGAGCGCCAGTCCGAGAGATGTGCCAGAGCGCCGCGGCCAGCAACGCAGCGTCCTCGATATGCGATGGCGGCGCGCCATCCGAGCCTTTCGTGCGGCTCAGAAAATCGTCCAGCCAGCGCGTGTAGATGTCGCCTTTCTGAAAATCGGCGGTGGCGAGGATTCTGCGGAAAAGTGAAATATTCGTCTTGATTCCGCCGACATGGTATTCCTCCAGCGCGCGCCCGATCCGCGTGATGGCCTCCGCGCGGTCGCCGCCCCACGCGATCAGCTTTCCAAGCATGGGATCGTATTCGGTCGGCACGACCCATCCGCCGTATGCGCTGTCGTCGAGGCGAATTCCCGGGCCGCTCGGCGGCCGATACTCCGTGATCCTGCCGGGCGACGGGAAGAAGTTGTTGTCGGGGTCTTCCGCGTAGATGCGGAATTCCATCGCGTGTCCGCGAAGAGTAATTTCCTCCTGCGCGAAAGGCAGCGGCTCGCCCGCCGCAATGCGAATCTGAAGTTTCACAAGGTCGAGCCCTGTGACCATCTCTGTCACGGGATGCTCCACCTGCAGCCTCGTGTTCGTTTCAAGGAAGTAGAAGTTGGAATTGGAATCAACGAGAAACTCGGCCGTGCCTGCGTTCGTATATCCGACGGCGCGCGCGAGTTTCACCGCGGCCTCGCCCATCGCGCGCCGCAACGCGGGAGTCACGACGGGCGAAGGCGCTTCTTCAATCACTTTCTGGTAGCGTCTCTGCACGGAGCATTCGCGCTCGCCGAGATAAACCATGTGACCGTGGTGGTCACCGAGAATCTGGATCTCGATGTGCCGCGGCCGGGCGAGATACTTTTCGAGATAGAGCCGTCCGTCGCCGAACGCGTTCTGCGCTTCCGACGCCGCATCGCGCCACGCGGACGCGAGCTCCGGCTCGCGTTCGACCAGGCGCATCCCCTTGCCGCCGCCCCCTGCCACCGCTTTCAGCACCACCGGGAACACGATCTGCTTCGCGGCAACGAGCGCGGCGGTAGGATCCGCGATCGGATCGAGCGTTCCTGGAACTGTCAAAACGCCAGCTTCTCTCGCTACGTGCCGCGCGGCCGTTTTCGATCCCAGCCGCTCCATCGCCTCAGGCGACGGACCGACGAATGTGAGGCCAGCCTCCGCGCACGCCCGCGCAAATGTCGGATTCTCGGCCAGAAACCCGTAGCCCGGATGCACGGCGTCGCATCCGGCCTTGCGCGCGACGGCGATCAGCTTCTCGACTGCGAGGTAGCTTTCGCGCGAAGGCGCGGGGCCAATCGGATAGGCTTCCTCTGCCATGCGGACGTGCATCGCCGCGCGGTCGGCATCGCTGAAGACGACTGCCGCGCGCACGCCGAGCTCCTTGCAGGCGCGCAGAATGCGCACGGCGATCTCGCCTCGGTTTGCAATCAGAATTTTTCGGAACATAGTTGCGTAGTCAACGAAACCGAGATTCTAGCACGCAAAATCCAGGAAGAATTCCGCGCCCTTGGCAAGGCATAGGTAAGCGGCTATCATGGCCGCTCCCGATCGCTTCAAAAGGAAAACTTCAGATGGGTTCGCCGGAACAGAATCAGTGGAAGCGCGCCGCTGCGGAAGCAGCCGTGAAGCTCGTCGAAGACGGCATGGTCGTCGGCCTCGGAACCGGCTCGACCGCTGCATTGTTCGTCAGCCTGCTCGCGAAGCGCATTTCCAAGGAGCGCCTGCGCGTGGTCGGAATCCCGACATCCAAAGAAACGGCGACGCAGGCGCGCAAGCTCAAGATTCGGCTTGTCACATTCGCGGAGCACGCCCAGGCCGATCTGACGGTGGATGGCGCGGACGAAGTCGAACTCCGCACGCTCTACCTGATCAAAGGTCATGGAGGCGCGCTGGTGCGCGAAAAGATTGTCGCCGCTTCGAGCACGCGCATGGTCGTCGTTGCGGACGAGACGAAACTCGTCGAGAAGCTCGGCTCGCTGGTTTCCGTCCCGGTCGAAGTCGTGAAATTCGGCTGGCAGGCCACGGAGCGAAAGCTCAGCCAGCTCGGCGGAAACCCGTCGCTGCGGCTTGGCGCGGATCGAAAGCCGTTCGTCACCGACGGCGGGAACTACGTCATGGATTGCGCGTTCGGGCCGATGGAAAAGCCCAAGGAAATCGCGCATCATCTCGACCATGTCGTCGGCGCCGTCGGCCATGGACTGTTTCTCGGATTTGCGCGGGAAGTGTTCGTCGGCGGGCGCGATGGCGTGAAGCATTTGCGACCTGCGTCGTAAGCCGGGCCCCCCTCAGAGCGGAATGTTCCCGTGCTTCTTGCGGGGATTCGTGTCGCGCTTGTTCTCGAGCGAACGCAATGCGGTGATGAGCTTCGCGCGCGTCTGTGCGGGTTCGATGACGGCGTCAATGTAGCCGCGCTCGGCGGCGACGTAGGGATTCGCAAACCTCTCCCGGAAGTCCTCGATTTTCTCGCGGCGCAGTTTCTCCCGCTCCGATTCGGACGCGCGGTCGAGTTCCCGCTTGTAGACGATGTTGACCGCGCCCTCGGGTCCCATCACGGCAATTTCCGCCGTGGGCCAGGCGTAGTTGATGTCCGTGCGGATGTGCTTCGATGACATGACGCAATACGCCCCGCCGTAGGCCTTGCGCGTGATCACGGTGATCTTCGGCACAGTCGCCTCGGCAAAGGCAAAGAGCAGCTTCGCTCCGTGCTTGATGATTCCGCCCCATTCCTGCTGTGTGCCGGGGAGAAAGCCGGGAACGTCCTCGAACGTGATGAGCGGAATGTTGAACGCGTCGCAGAAACGGACGAACCGGGCGCCCTTCACCGAGCCGTTGATGTCCAGCACGCCCGCAAGAAACGCCGGCTGGTTCGCGACGATTCCTGCTGGGCGCCCTTCGAATCGGGCGAAGCCGACTACAAGGTTCGGCGCGAAAAGCTCGTGGATTTCGAAGAATTCTCCGTCATCGGCCACGGCGTGGATGACATTTTTGATGTCATAGGGCTTCAGCGGATCTTCCGGAATGATGGTGTTGAGCGCGGGATGCGCGCGGTCCCACGGATCGGTGGATGAGCGGCGCGGCGGGTCATCGAGA
>Ga0187769_10000136_pt1 | contig 38934 bp, 34 predicted proteins | sample 0116_SJ02_MP02_1_FD_133140 | JGI IMG/M metagenome (GOLD analysis project Ga0187769, IMG submission 133140) | Tropical peat soil microbial communities from peatlands in Department of Meta, Colombia - 0116_SJ02_MP02_10_MG | ecosystem: Environmental > Terrestrial > Soil > Wetlands > Peat | place...
AAGATTCCCCACTGCTGCCTCCCGTAGGAGTCTGGACCGTGTCTCAGTTCCAGTGTGGCCGATCATCCTCTCAGACCGGCTACCGATCTTTGCCTTGGTGAGCCGTTACCTCGCCATCTAGCTAATCGGCCGCGGATCCCTCTTCTGGCGCCTTGCGGCTTTGAGGACAGCAGCATGTGCCACCGTCATGTTATGCGGTATTAGCCCAGCTTTCGCTGGGTTATTCCCCACCTGAAGGAAGGTTATCCACGTGTTACGCACCCGTTCGCCACGCGCCCACCCGGTGTATTGCTACACCAGACTGCGCGTTCGACTTGCATGTGTTAAGCACGCCGCCAGCGTTCGCTCTGAGCCAGGATCAAACTCTCGTTTGAAACTGGTGCACCCAATTTCGCCGCATGGCATCGGGAACGTATCCCCACGCCAGGCATGCGCTATCGGGGCGAACTGTTGAATCGCTCGGTTCTCAACCCATCCGTCGGCTTCCGCAGACGAATGGTTAAACCAAACGGGTTCTGGCTTGTATCATCCGATTGTCAAAGAGCAGGTACTCCCAGGCCAGCTGGAAGGGAACCACAGACAAACCGTGATTTTACACGAGCGCCACGATATGTCAATAGAGTTTCGCAAAACATCCGGCGCACGTCTTTGAGCAAAGCACCAAGCGCTAGGCTACGATAAGAACACGGTGACAACAATGCACAGGATCTTTGCTGGGACGCTCCTTTCCGCCATCCTCGCGTTGGGGGTGCTCTATCTGATTGATTACATGGCCCTGCGTTATCGCATCGCGCGCGACGGTCTGGGTGCGGCAACGGCAACGGTCACCATCCTCTACGGTACGCCGCTAAAGAACGGCGAGGTCCGCATCTTCTGGGACCAACCGCAGACCGAGACGTGCATCCGGTCCATCTTCCCGCATCTCGGCTACCCGCCTTGCTGGTACGCCAAGCGCCATGCAACGAAAATAATCAGCCGAAACCCTCCCGCCTCGGAGCACCCGAACCCCCGCCTCCGTCGTAGTGACCCAAACCACGCGATCGCGTGATATGCATCACAGCCGAACGGCGAACCTTCCTGCAGTGTTCGGGATAGGAGGCCAGAAATGAGAACCGCCGAAATCACCACCTCCGCGGCAGTACGCATCATTCTTTTCGCGACCGATTTCTCCGACGCGGCGAAAAGGGCAGAGTCCTACGCAACCGGACTGGCGAACCGGTTCCGTGCCAAGCTGGTTGTCGCACATGCGAATGAGCCTCCCAACTACGGTCTTCGCCCCGAAAACTGGCGCGCCGCAAACGAACAGGCCGCCGCAAAAATGCGCGAGCTACAGAAAACGTTGACATCGACGTTTCCCGGCTTTGAAAGCGACTTCTGCCTCGATGAAGGAAGTGCGTGGCATGTCGTTGAATCGCTTCTCGGCAAGCGCAACGTGGACTTGATCGTTGTGGGCACGCGAGGCCGGACCGGAGTGGGAAAGCTCCTTTTGGGATCGCAAGCCGAAGAGATTTTCCGCCACGCTCCGTGCCCGGTGCTAACGGTCGGCCCGAACGCGGTGGAGATGAAAGGCACGGAACGCGAGCTCGCCGAAGTTCTCTACGCCACCAATTTCAGCCCGGAGTCGCGTGCCTCTGCACCATTCGCCGTCGCCTTCGCACTCACGCTGCAGGCACATCTGAATCTGTTGCATGTTGTCGAGGAGGGGAAGACAGGCGAGTTGGTACGCCCCGAAGAAGTGCTTGCCTCCTCCGAGAGGCTGCTGGCCAGCCTGGTTCCTGAGGGAGCGCAATTCTGGCGCGAGCCCCGTTTCTTCGCCGAGCGAGGCGAGCCCGCCCAGAAGATTTTGCAAGTTGCCGAGCGCGTGCATGCTGGTCTGATCGTGCTGGGAGTTCGCAAACCTGCGGGAGTGTCCGGCATAGCAACGCACTTGGCCACTGGCGTCGCCTACAAGGTGGCTTGCTCGGCGGCATGCCCGGTCTTGACCGTGCGCGGCTAATGAAGACGTGCGTCGGAGGTGGACTATGACAGAAGTAAAGAACGACACTCGAGTCGCCATCAATAACATCCTCTATTTGACGGACTTCTCCGAGCCGTCCGAGGCGGCGCTGCCGTTTGCCGCGTCGATCGCCCGCGAGTACGAGGCAAAAGTCCATGCCTTTCACGTCCTGATTCCGGCCGTGTACACCTACACGACGCCAGAAACCGCTGCGGCTGCACTCGACGCACAGGAGGACGATGCCCAGGCGAACATGCAGCGCGTCAATGCGCAACTGGCCGGTCTGTCGCATGAAACGGTTGTCGAACGCAATACGGGTGTTTGGCCGGGCGTGGAAGCCGCGATCAAAGAGTATGCCATCGATCTGGTTGTGGTCGGGACGCACGGGCGCACCGGATACCAAAAGCTGCTGATGGGATCTGTGGCCGAGGAGATTTTCCGCAGGTCCCGCGTGCCGGTGCTTACGATCGGCCCATCGGAGAAGCATGGCGCGCACCGCGGCGCGAGGTTTCGCCATGTCCTGTTTCCGACGGACTTCTCAGAAGAATCTCTTGCCGCTGCTCGGTACGCGTTATCGATGGCTCAGGAAAACGAAGCAACGCTCACGCTCTTGCACGTGATGAAAGGCCCAGAGGCATCCGACAAGGCCACGGAAGACCAGATATCGAGTGCCAGTTTTCGGCTGCACGAAATTGTTCCAGAAGCTGCCGAGTCCTGGTGCCGGCCCGACGTCTTGGTTCGTTTCGGAACTGCCGCAGATCGGATTCTAGAGGTCGCGAAGGAACGCGATGTGGACTTGATCGTGCTCGGAGTGCGAGGCAGCCACGGAGTGCCGGGTGCGGCTACGCATCTGGAGCGGGCCACGGCTCACAAGGTCGTCGCCCATGCCCCTTGCCCCGTTCTCACGGTCCGCGGATGAAGCGGCAGGGCTTGTCAAAAGTGCTCGGGCGGCCGATAGTGTGAACGTGAGTTCGCCAACCCTGCCGCAGGAGGCTCCTCGCCCCTCTTCTGAACGCCGTCTGGTGAGGCGTGCCTCGCTGGACGGCATTTTTCACCCGCGATCGGTCGCGGTCATTGGCGCGACGGACCGCGAAGGCAGTGTAGGTCACTCGACACTTCTAAACCTCATCCATTCGTCTTTCCAAGGGCAGATCTTCCCGATCCATCTGCGACTTCGCGAGATTTGCGGCCGCCGCGCGTACGCTCGAATCGGCGAAATTCCCGAGCCCGTTGATCTGGCAGTGATTGTCACGCCGGCTAGGACCGTCCCCGGGATTGTTGGCGAGTGCATCGCTGCGGGTGTCAAGGGCGCCGTTGTCATCTCCGCTGGATTTCGCGAGCAGGGGGCGGAGGGAAAGGATCTCGAGAGACAAATTGCCGAGCAGCTCAGCCGCGACCGCTTACGGCTTGTGGGGCCGAACTGCCTTGGCGTGATGAACCCGACGATCGGACTCAACGCCACCTTTGCGCAGACGATTGCGCTGCCAGGGAACGTAGCGTTTCTTAGCCAAAGCGGCGCGTTGCTCACAGCGATTCTGGATTGGAGCCTCCGCGAGCAAGTGGGATTCAGCGCCTTCGTATCGACGGGATCGATGCTCGACGTTGGGTGGGGCGATTTGATCGACTACTTTGGGGACGATCCGAACACCGAGAGCATTCTGATCTACATGGAATCGGTCGATGACGCGCGCTCCTTTCTCTCGGCGGCGCGCGCTGTGGCCATGAGTAAGCCGATCATTGTGATCAAGGCAGGACGTAGCGACGCGGCGTCGAAAGCTGCGTCCTCACACACCGGCGCGTTGACGGGCAGCGACGAAGTTTTCGATGCGGTGTTGCGGCGCTGCGGCGTGCTGCGTGTGGAAAGCATTTCGGACGTTTTCTACATGGCCGAGGTCCTCAGCAAGCAGCCACGGCCGCGCGGGCCGAGACTTGTGATCGTGACCAATGCGGGAGGGCCGGCCGTGCTGGCGACCGACGCACTCATCGCAGAAGGTGGTGAGATCGCGACTCTCTCGGAAACCTCCCGGAAGGCATTGGACGAACTCCTGCCTCCGTTCTGGAGCCATGGAAATCCGATCGACGTTTTGGGAGATGCCGATCCGGAGCGGTACGCCCGCGCCATTGAAATCGCCATCAACGATCCTGGGAGCGATGGCCTACTGGCAATCCTCGCACCGCAAGGCATGACCGATCCGGAGGGTGTGGCCGAGAGGCTGGCGCCCCATGCCAAGGCCCACGGCAAGCCGCTGCTGGCAAGTTGGATGGGAGGAGAATATGTCGAAGCGGGTGAGGCGACGCTCAACGCTTCGGGAATCCCGACATTTTCATATCCGGACACAGCAGCAAGGGTTTTCGTCAATATGTGGCGCTACACCTATCATCTTCGAGGACTCTATGAAACTCCTACGATTGCCGACGACCCCAGCGTAGCGGGCGAGCGGGCACGAAAGGCCGGCGAAATCCTCGCTACCGTTCTGGCACAAGGACGGACTCTGCTCACCGAAGTCGAGTCAAAACAGGTGCTGGCTCTTTACGACATTCCCACGGTTACAACGAAGCTATCCCGCAGCGTGGAGGAAGCTGTCCAGGCGGCTCGCGAAATCGGATTCCCTGTTGTTTTGAAACTCCACTCCCGCAAAATCACGCACAAGACCGACGTCGGCGGTGTGAAGCTTCGCCTGCTGAGCCCGGACGCCGTAAGAAAGGCCTACCAGGAAATCGAATCCAGCGTGACCTCACGGGCTGGAGCGGACAGTTTCGAAGGCGTGAGTGTGCAACCCATGGTCGAGCAGGACGGCTACGAGCTGATCGTGGGCAGCAGTGTGGACTGGCAGTTTGGCCCCGTTATCCTTTTCGGCTCGGGAGGTCAGTTGGTGGAAGTTTACCGGGATCACGCGCTGGCGCTGCCGCCGCTCAATACCACATTGGCACAGCGAATGATGGAGCAAACCAAGGTATATAGCGCTATGAAGGGGGTTCGCGGACGAAGACCGGTCGATTGGGAGGCGTTGGAGGGCGCGCTCGTCCGATTCAGCTACATCCCCATCGAGCTGCCGCGGATCAAAGAAATTGATGTGAACCCGTTGATTGCTTCGGCCGAAGGGTTAATGGCCTTGGACGCTCGCGTCGTGCTCTTCGATGCCAAAACTCCGCCTTCAGCCCTGCCGCGTCCGGCTATTCGCCCCTATCCAAGTCAGTATGTATCGCGCTGGACCATGCGGGATGGTCGGGACGTACTGGTTCGTCCGATTCGGCCCGAGGATGAGCCTTTGATGAGGACCTTCCATGAGTTGCTATCCGATCAAACGGTCTATCTCCGTTATTTCCATATGGAAGGGCTCAGCGCACGCGTGGCACATGAGCGGCTGATCCGCAAGTGCTTTATCGACTATGATCGAGAAATGGCCTTGGTCGCTGAGGGGACTGATCCCAAGACAAACCGGCGAGAGCTGCTGGGCGTCGGGCGGCTGGCACGACAGCGAGATCCCCAGGAGGGCGAAGTAGCCGTTCTCGTCGCGGATCGTTTCCAGAAACTCGGGCTGGGGGCCGAGCTGCTGCGCCGCCTGATCGATTTCGCCCGTAGCGAGGGGTATGCCCGAATCCTAGCTCACATCCTCCCTGAAAACACCAACATGCGAAAGCTCGCAGAGCGCTTTCGCTTTGAAATCGTGCCCCATGCAGATCCCACCGAAGTCTTCGCCGTTCTGAATCTTCAAAGACAAACCGGATCCTAAAGACTGGCTGTTCTCGATCGCCTAAACAGTCACGAACTTGCCGTAACGCGTTGCAAAGTGATAATTTCCCGTGCCATGAGGCCCAAGGAAAGCCTAGAGGAACAGCCTCAGGGGGCTCCCTCCGCGCAACGGTGGAGAATACTGGAATCGGCGCCCGATGCGGTCGTAATTGTGGATCGCGGCGGGCGCATTGCGTTTGCAAATTCGCACACCGAAAAGATGTTCGGGTATGCCCCGAGCGAATTGCTAGGCCAAAACGTCGAAGTCCTTGCGCCAGAGGCCGTGCGGCAGGCGCACGTCCGGCATCGTTCCGAATATGCCGAGGCTCCTCGCACACGAGAAATGGGATCGGGTCTCGAACTCAAAGGGCGCAGAAAAGATGGGAGCACATTTCCTGTCGAGATCAGCCTCAGTCCGCTCGAAGAGCCCGAGGGCTGTTTTGTTGTCGCAGCGATTCGCGATACGACAGAGCGGCACCGAGTACAGGAAGCGCTGAGGCTGAGCGAAGAGCGGTTCCGCAGACTCACGTCCGAGGTCACCGATTACGCCATTTTCATGTTGGATCCGGAAGGAAGGATCAAAACCTGGAATGTAGGGGCACAGCGAATTAAGGGGTATCAGCCCGACGAAATCATCGGGCAGCACTTCTCGTGTTTCTATCTCGCGGAGGATGTCGAGCGGGGAAAGCCTGCCGAGGAACTCGCCATTGCGGCGCGGGAGGGCCGCGTTGAGGACGAAGGCTGGCGCGTGCGGAAAGACGGATCTCGATTTTGGGCCAACATCGTGCTTACGGCGCTTCACGACGAAACAGGAAAACTCGTCGGTTTCACAAAGGTCACCAAGGACATCACCGAACGAAAGCGCGTCCGCGAGTCTTTTCTTCTCGAAGTCACCCATACCCTGCTTTCGAACCTGGACATCACCAAGCTACTAGCTGCCATCGGTGTGTGCATTCGACATGTAAAGGACTTTGATTATGCGACGCTGGCACTGTATGACGGCGAGACGAAGATGCTCCGCGTGCAATCGGTTGGGGCAGCGCCAGGCCGAGATCCGCTTCCCTCGGGAATCCTGCTCCCCATCACAGGATCAGCGGACGGCTGGGTTTATGTCTCCGGCAAGCCTTTGATCCTGAAGGGCTCTCCGGGAGAGAAATTTCCGTTTGAATTGCCGGGGCATCTAGCCCGTGAGTCCGTCAAATCAGGCTGTTGGGTGCCACTCGTCGGGAGGGAAGGACCGTTCGGAACCCTGAATCTTTTCAGCCGCCAACCCGGGGCTTTTTCCGATGCCGACCTCGAAGCGCTCTTGCAGTTGGGCAGCCAGATTGCCGTGGCCTTGGATAATGCACTCGCCTACCGACGCATGGCCGATCTGAACGTCCGATTGGAAAAAGAGAAACGCTATCTCGAAGATGAACTGCGCATCAGCAGCAGCTTTGAGGAGATCATCGGCGAAAGCAAAGCGCTGAAGCTCATTCTGAGACAGATCGAGACGGTTGCGCCGACCGACTCGACCGTTCTGATCCTGGGAGAGACGGGCACGGGAAAGGAGCAGCTCGCGCGGGCGGTTCACGACCTGAGTCCGCGGCGCCATCGGGCGTTTATCAAGGTGAACTGCGCGTCGGTGCCGGCCGGACTCCTCGAGAGTGAACTTTTCGGTCATGAGAAGGGCGCATTCACCGGTGCGATCGCACAAAGGATCGGCCGATTCGAACTCGCGCACCAAGGAACACTCTTTCTGGACGAGATCGGTGAGGTTTCGCTGGATCTTCAGCCAAAGCTATTGCGCGTCCTGCAAGAAAAGCAATTCGAGCGCTTGGGGAACAGCCGGACCATGACGACCGATGTTCGCATCGTTGCGGCGACGAATCGTGACCTCGGCAAGCTCGTCGCGGCGGGACAATTCCGCAGCGACCTGTATTATCGGCTGAGTGTTTTCCCTGTGCTGGTGCCACCGCTGCGCGAGCGCGCCGAGGACATCCCGCTGCTTGTGAACTACTTCCTTTCCCGCTTTGCCAAGAGCATGGGAAAAGCGATCGACAGGGTCCCTCCGGAAACGATGCAGGCGCTCATTCAGTATCCTTGGCCGGGCAATGTTCGGGAACTGGAGCATTTGATTGAACGAGCCGTGATTCTCTCGCCGGGCCCTGAACTGCGCATCCCCACTTCCGCGCTTGCCTATGGCGATGAAGCGATTTTGAAAACCTCCTCGACGATGCACGACGTCGAACGAGAGCACATCCTCCGCGTTCTGCGAGAAACGAAGGGTAGAATTGGGGGTCCAGGGGGTGCGGCTGAGCGTTTGGGGATGAACCGAACCACTCTGAACTCCCGCCTGCAAAAGCTGAAAATCTCCCGAAAAGACTTTTGATTTCAGTGACCTTCGTCGGATCGGGTGTGAATCGTCACACACAGCTGTGATGCCGGTCACTGTACCTTTTGTGTCCATCTGGAATCTTACAATCAAGGTCTGGCTTAGGTGACTCTTGCTAGAGCGAGTTCGAGCAGAGACCTAGAAAGCGGAGTCGTCTGGGTCGGCGATGAACTGAGTCGAAAGTGAGGTAGGAAGCGATGACCGAGAAAGGAACGGCAGTCCAAGTAGCCAAGGAGCCAACAACCCTGAAGCCCTTTGCACCCGACTTCTTCGAGCGCGCGCAGTCCATTTTCGAAGCGATTTCCCGCCGGGCTTACGAAATTTTCGAGGGCCATGGCCAATTCGGCCACGATCTCGAAGATTGGTTCCAGGCAGAACGGGAATTGCTCCATCCTGTCCACGTTCAATTGAGCGAAACCGGTGACGCAGTGGAAATCAAAGCGGAGGTACCGGGCTTCAGCGAAAAGGAACTGTCCATCAACGTCGAGCCGACCCGGTTGGTTATTACCGGAAAACGAGAAACGAAAAAGGAAGAGACCAAGGGCAAGGTGATTTACTCCGAAACCTGCGCAGACGAGATCATGCGGGTCATTGAGCTACCCGCCGAAGTAGAGACGGAGAAAGTGACGGCTACGCTTAAAAGCGGCATCCTCGAACTGAGCTTGCCAAAAGCAACAAAGACGAAGAGCGTTCGTGTGGAACCGAAGGCCGCTTAACGCGTGCCCATCAGCCGGGCGGTGCGGAGGGCTCAGAACCGGCCGCCCTGGCTGAGTCCGAGGGCGTCGACCAAACGCCCGATCAGAAGGAGTGGGAACCATGAAAGTTCAGGACGTGATGATGAGAACGCCGGCTTCTTGCAGCCCAGAAACCAATCTTGGTGCTGCCGTTGAGATTCTCTGGACCCGCAATTGCGGCATGCTGCCCGTAGTCGACGCGAGGCAAAAGGTGATCGGGGTGGTAACAGACCGCGATCTGTGCGTCGCCCTGGGTACAAGAAACAAATTGCCCGGCAAAATGACGGTGGGAGAGGTGGCTAAAGGAGAGGTCTATGCCTGCCGAGCGCAAGACGACATCCATGTAGCCATGCAAACTATGGCGCAGTACAAGGTCCGCCGCTTGCCCGTAGTGGATCGGAACGGGATGCTGGAAGGAATCCTGTCGATGGACAATGTTATCCTGCATACCGACGTGGGCGCATGGGGCCGTGGGAGTGATCTCTCGCACGAGGACGTTATTAGAACTTTGCAGCGTATTTACGGCCCCTCGCTGCCTCAGGTCGTTGAGGCACGCACGGCCGCTATTCACTGAGAACGGACACCAGACGTTCGAACGAGGTACCCGTGATGGAGAGACTTCATGATCGAAGCCAAGCAGGTCAACTTCTTGCGACCAAGCTCGCGGCCTTCGGAAATCGTCCCGACGTCGTGATCCTGGGTCTGCCAAGGGGCGGTGTCCCGGTGGCCTGCGAGATTGCGAAATCCCTGGGTGCGGAGTTGGACGTTTTCTTGGTGCGAAAAGTGGGCGTGCCGGGGTATGAAGAACTGGCACTGGGAGCGATCGCGAGCGGTGGCGTAAAAATCATTGATCCAGATGTCGCCGAGGAGTTCGGTTTAAGGCCGGGCGATATCGAGACGCTCGTGAGGGCCGAACAGAAGGAGTTGCAACGACGGGAGGCTGTCTTTCGGGGCTCTCGACCGATGCCAGATCTTCGAGGCCGCACCGTTGTAATGGTGGATGACGGTATCGCGACGGGATCGACGATGCGGGCGGCGATCGAGGGAGTCAAAAGACTGGGAGCCACGCACCTCATCGTGGCTGCCGGTGTCATGCCCTTGTCGACCAGCCTGCGTTTGCGCTCGGAAGTGGATGACGTCATCTCGTTGCTAACACCTCGAGATTTTCGGGCGGTCGGTCTTTTCTACGAGCAATTCCCTCAGCTGAGCGACGATGATGTATCTACGCTTCTAGAAGATGCCTGGAAGAGCGGCGCGCGCAATGCGGCATAGGCCCTTGAATCCAGGCAGAGAGTAGGTCCCATGACAGCCAATTCATCTGCAGGTGAAGCGCCGGCCACAGTAAAAGAAGCTGACTACACACTTTTGACGGCTGCGCACGTGCCGCCGTGTATTTCGATCTATCTCGCGAGCAAGCCCGTCGAGACTGCCCAGCAACGACTTGTGCGACTTCGAAGCATGCTGCGAGCGGCGGAATCGCGTCTCCGCAGTTTTTCGATGTCCGTTGACGAGGCGGAACCCTTGCTGGCATCGGTTTCGCGGGTCATCGAAGCTGGCCAAAAGCCGCATCCCGCCTCCCAGGGCCTCGCCATATTTATGAGCAAGGATTCGGTCAGCTACCGTTATCTGCGGGAGAGCGTGGCAGAGAGTGTCGTAGTCGGAAACGAATTCTTCGTTCGGCCGCTGCTGCCCCTGGTGCCGCGCGAGGACCGTTTTTTCGTTCTCGAGCTGAGCCAGAAGCACGTACGGCTATACGAAGGTTCCGCCAGCGGAATGAGCGAGCGAGCGCTAGAGGGGATACCGGAAAATGTCCGCGAAGACTTCAAGGGACACGGGTTCGAGCGGGAGTATCAGCTCCATACGGCCTCTTCCCGCGCCTCAGGACAGAAAGGCGCCGTCTTCCATGGCCCTTCGCTCGATGAGAAGGACCGAGTCGCACATTTCTTGCGGGACGTCGAGCGGGGTGTCGCTACCGCGCTCAAAGGCCAGCAGGCTCCACTCATCCTCGCGGCGGTGGAATATCTGATTCCCATTTACAAGAATGTGAACACCTATGCTCATCTTTCCGATGACGCCATCATCGGAAGCCCTCATCTGTTCGGACCGAGCGAACTCTACACCGCGGCATGGAAAATCGTCGAGAAGGACATCCTGAAACAGGAGCAAGGTGCGTTTGCGGTGTATCAGGAACATGCGAATACACCGCTGACGTCGAGAAATCTGAGGCAGATTCTCGCTGAGGCCCAACGGGGTCTCATCCGCTTCTTGTTTGTCTCGCCTTCGGTGGAACGATGGGGCTCGATCACTTCGCCCGAGACCGTGCATCTCCACAGCACGCCGGAACCGGGGGATAGCGATTTGCTGAATTGGGCGGCAATTCTAACGCTTCGTCATGGCGGACAGGTCTTCGTGGCGGCACCCAATCAGCTCCCGGAAGGCGCAGAGGCCGCGGCCGTATTTCGCTTTGCACTCGGATCACAGGGTGCGGTGTGATTCTTCGTCCGTAGTGTGACGGGCGTGGCTTACGGTCATGATAGATGGTTGGTTGCGAACGTCTTGACCGTGTGGTTAGATACAGGAGCGCGCGAATCCTTCGCGGCTACGTGACCTGAGATTCATGCTGCCCTCGCGAGATCGCAGCACACCTACGGCTGACTTGGTCTCTCCAGCGTGAGCCAGTTCCTTTTCTTAGCGATAAATTCCACTGCGCTACGTTTCGACAGGGCGCGGCTGACAATTCCGATCTGTCTCGTTCTCAGTTTCCTAGCGCCGGCAAGCGCCACTTCGTCGACCGTGCCATCAATCAGCCTCGAAGGGTACATTTCAGAGCTTGACCGTTGTTCGGCTGCCCTGGCGAACTCTGACAACGATCCGTCGGGGCTCCACAAGCTGCAAATGTCTTTGCCGAACGAATGGACAGTTCGCACCGGCGACCAGCAATACACCGTTGCCGTTGATTGGCTCAAGGCCGATCTGGCAAGAGCCGAAACAGTTCACACGAATCGGTCCTCGATCGAACAGGCCCAACGCGAGATTCGATCGTATCGCGAGGCTGCCGAGGCACTCGCACGATCCGTCTCCACGCAAAACCTTGAAGAATCCAGAGCCCGACTGCATCGGATTCTCGCTGCCAAGGAGTTTCAGGCGCTTCATGGACCCACTTGGTTCGATAGGCTTCGTGCATACGTAGAAGATTGGATTGTGCGTCAGCTCGAAAGACTCTTTGCCAAAATGGGACACGGCCACGCCATCGGTAACGCGATGGCTTGGGTGGTGATCACGCTTTCAGCTGTCTTACTTGCGCTTTGGGTGGTGCGGGCGACGGCTCGCACAGCCCCTCAGCCGCAAATCGATCTTCGCGGCGCAAGCCCTGCGGGCCAGGATTCGCATCATTGGCTGCACGAAGCATGGGCTGCCGCTGCACGCGGCGATTACCGCGCTGCCATCCACGCCGGCTATTGGGCGGCCATCGTGAGCTTAGAAGAAGCGAAGCTGCTGACAGAGAACCGCTCTCGGACTCCTCGGGAATCGCTGAGGCTGATTCGACACGAGAGTACGGAGTATGTGCCCCTTTTCGAACTGACCCGCCGCTTTGAACTCGTCTGGTACGGCTACCGCCCCGCGGATCGGTCGGATTGGAGCGATGCCGTCAAGCAATTGGAGAAGCTTGGATGCCTTCGTTCCTCGACGCCCGCGATCTCCGCCTCCTGATTACCGCCGGAGTCGTGATGCTAGTCCTGCTCGGGCTGACCTATGTCATCAGCCCGCCGCCACCGGCCCAACAAGCACTCGGCTATCCATCGAGCTATTCCTCCAATTGGGCAGGAGCTAAAGCGGCGTTTGTCTTGCTTCGGGAACTCGGCTATCGAGTCGAGCGTTGGGAGCAGTCGCCGGAGAATCTGCCGTTTGATTCCAAAGGTTCTGTCCTGGTTATCGTAGAGCCGTTTGAGAGTGCTACACCGGCGGAGCGTACGGCGATACGGCGATTTGTCTTGGGCGGAGGACGAGTTCTCGCCGCCGGTGCGTCGGCTGCGAAGATCGTACCGGACGCCGACGCGACCGAAGTCCCCGACTTTACCCTACAAGCGAAGACGTATCGAGCGCGGCTACCTTCTCCCTATACGCGAGATGCTCCGGAGATCACGATGGTGGCGGCGGACGCCTGGACATCGAGCGCGCACCCCTGGCTTGCGCTCTATGGGCATGATGACCAGATCGGAGCGGTCTCCTATCAAGTTGGTAAGGGCGAGGTGATTTGGTGGGCGTCGCCATCGCCGCTTGAGAACGGATCGATTCGGGACACGGGCAATATGGCTTTCTTTCTGGATTCGATTGGCGCGGCTGCCGATTCGCACGTTTTCTGGGATGAGTACTACCACGGCGCGAGGGGCTCGCTCGGCTCCTATATCGCAGGTACCCCCCTTGCTTGGGCCGGCGTGCAGATCGCCTTGGGATTCGTAGCGGTCCTCCTCACCTTCTCACGCCGCTTCGGCCCGATACGAGCGCCCGCAACTGAATCGCGCCTGTCTCCGCTTGAGTTCGTCGAGACCCTGGGAGATCTGTATCGCTCAGCACACGCTTCGCCGGCGGCGGTGGCGGTCGCGTATCGCCGTTTCCGGTTTGCGCTTTCGCGTCAGATTTCCATCCCAGCCACCCAAAAGCTGCCGGACGTCTGCCACGCTGCTGCCGTGCGATTCGGCTGGAAGGAAGCGCCGCTTCTCGATACACTCGCGCGCTCGGAGCGAGCGATGCGAAACATCAGCCTGGATGACCGTGAGGCTCTCGACTTGGTTCGCCATCTTCACGATTATTCCTCGAGCCTAGAGCCTGCGGGTGGAGCCGAGCCGGAGATGCCCGCATGGCGATGAGCGCAGAGGCCTTGGCGGGGCATGTTCGTAAGGAATTTTCGAAGGTTCTTGTCGGCCAAAGCGAAGCACTCAACCAGCTGCTGCTCGTCGTTCTTACCGGCGGCCACGCGCTAATCGAGGGTGTGCCAGGGCTGGCGAAAACTCTCGCCGTGAAATGTCTCGCCCACATTTTCCACTTGCAGTTTCAACGTGTCCAATGCACCCCCGATTTGATTCCGGCCGATATTCTCGGCGGCAACATCTTTCAGCCCACTGAAGGCTCGTTTCGCCTGCATCCAGGGCCTGTATTCACCGATTTGCTTTTGGTCGACGAGATTAATCGCATGCCGCCTCGTACGCAGTCGGCACTGCTGGAAGCCATGGAAGAGTTACAAGTGACGATTGACGGCAAAAGCTACCCACTGTCGCATTCGTTTTCGGTCTTCGCGACACAAAATCCGATCGAATTTGAAGGCACTTACCCTCTGCCCGAAGCCCAGCTCGACCGCTTCTTAATGAAGATTCGCATCGGCTACCCGGCCGCTGCCGAAGAATCTGAAATCCTGTCGCGCTACCAAGGTGGATTCGAGGCGAGAGATCTTACGAAGGCAGGTCTCGAGCCGGTGTCGGGCGAAGCTTTGCAGGCCGCGCGAGAGGAGATCGCGCGTGTGCGCGTCGAACCGAAGCTATTCGACTACATCGTCTCGATCGTACGTGCAACGCGAGATTCCGCGGCTCTTACGCTGGGGGCCAGCCCTCGGGCTGCCGTCGCCATGATGCTCGCTTCGAAGGCCCTCGCCGCAATGGAGGGGCGCGATTTCCTAATCCCAGATGACGTAAAGAGCGCTGCGCCCCCGATTCTTCGCCATCGCCTCTTGCTCAAGCCGGAGGCAGATCTGGAAGGCATTTCACCTGATCAAGTGATTACCGAAATTATCGCGAACATCGCAGTCCCGAAATAAGGCCGTGAACCGACTCATCCCGCCGAATATCTCCGCGCGGGCGGAGAGCACGGGTCGTTTCCCAGTCGCCTTTGGACGCAGGTTTTTTCTGCTCTGCCTAATCGGGCTCGCCTGGATAGCTCCCGCCTGGCTCGCGCCTCGCTTTCTGTACGCCTTGGCTCTGTGGGACGCTCTCGCCCTCATTCTTTGGGCCTGGGATCTGTGGCAAATGCCCAAACCGGACGCCATCGAGGTCCAGCGCATTTGGAGCGAGCCGCTCGGCCTTGCGAAATCCGGCGTCATCCAGCTTCAAGTGCGAAATTCGTCCGCCTCTCCGATCATCGCCCGCGTTTGGGATGAAGCGCCTCCTGCCTTTTGCCTCGATCTTCCCTGGGTCGAAATCTCCGCGTCTGCCCGGGGCGTGGGAATCGCTTCCTATTCCATGACTCCTCGCGCACGCGGCGACGCAACGTTCGGCGACGTATGGCTGCGCTATCGAAGCCCACTGAATCTTGCGGAGCGATGGGCCCGAGCGCGACTCACACAGAGCGTGCGCGTCTACCCCAACATGCAAGAGACCCAAAAGATGCGTATCTATCTGATTCGCAGCCGTCAGATCGAGCTCGAAAAACGGCTCAAACGGCAGCGAGGGCAGGGCCGCGAGTTCGAAAGCCTCCGCGACTATCGGGAAGGCGACGAATTTCGCGACATTTCCTGGAGTGCAACGGCGCGGCGCGGGAAGCTCATCACGAAGGTGCATCAGATCGAGCGGAGTCAGGTTCTATGGCTCGTACTCGATGCCGGCCGCTTGCTGCGCGCGCAGATCGACGGCCTGGCGAAGCTTGACTACACGGTGAATGCGGCCCTGTGTCTTGCGCAGGTCGCCTTCTATTCAGGCGACCGCGTTGCCTTGCTGGCCTATGGGCGAAAGCCTCAGCAGCGACTGGGAGCCGGACGCGGAGTATCGCATTTGCGCCTTCTGATGGAGGCCATGGCCCAGGTTCGGGCCGAGCCGTACGAAGCGGATCATCTCTTCGCAGCCGAGCACCTACTTTCTTTGCAGAGCCGACGCAGCCTGATCGTTTGGCTCACCGACCTCGCAGAAACTGCGGCGACACCGGAAGTCATTGAGTGCGCCGCGAAAATGGCGGCTCGCCACTTGGTACTTCTCGCTGTCATGGGCCAGCCCGACCTACTCAGACTCGTGACCTCGCCGCCCACGAACGCTTCGGAAATGTACCATTACACTGCTGCGCTCGAAATCGTACAGCGCCGTGGCCTCCTGCTGGGACGGTTGCGCCAACAGGGCGCACTGACTCTGGAAGTCGACCCTCGCGGACTCTCCACGGCCCTCGTCAACCGCTATCTGGAAGTGAAGGAACGAAGCATGCTTTAAAGCAGCGAGGGTGTGTGGATTGCTGCTTGGCCTTGCCGGTGTGCGGTGACTTCCTGGTGCGCCTTTCTCTTCACGTACAAAACCAGAAGGCAGAACATTCCGGCGGCCACGCCATACTTGACTGCGATCGGCAAATCAGAAGGGGAAACGAATCCCTCGATCGTGCCTGCGACGATTAGCAAGGGAATGATTCCCAGCACGAGCCGCACGGCGCGCCCTGCTTCGCGAACCAAGGACAAGCGCCGCGGCAGCGTGCCGGGAAACAGCAAGCCTTTCGCGATCAGCAAACCTCCGCCGCCGGCAATATAGATCGCGGGTAGCTCGAGCACACCGTGGGGTGCGACAAAACTCCAAAGCTGCTGCGACATTCCCGCCTGCCAGCACGCCGCATTCACAACTCCGAAAAGCAGCCCGTTGAGCGCCAGCATCCAGATTGTTCCCAGACCTCCGGTGATCCCGAGCGCAAATGTGGAGAACGATACGGAGAGGTTGTTGGTCATGATGGCACTCGAAGCGATCGGCTTAATGGTGACGATCGAATGGGTCCACATCTGTCGTTTTTCAATCGTTTCCATCATGTTGGGCCCCAGCAAATTTGCCTGAAATGCGGGGTTTGCGATCGCGAGCACGATGCCCAGAATGGCCACAACCCAGAAGACCGCACATGCCGTTGCCGTGTAAGGCAGAGTTTCGAAAAATATCTCCGGAAATGTTTCGCGATAGAACCGGATGACACCGCGGGGCCGCGAGCGACGCCCCATGTAGATCAGGTTGTGCGCCCGCCCAAGGAGCTGATTGAGATAGTGCGCGAGGTTTCCGCTGGAGGAATCCTCGCGGATCGTGGCGAGGTCCGAAGCGGTCTGGCGGTATAATAGCGCTAATTCCTGGAGCTCGGAGTGGGTGAGGTTGCGCGCGCCTGCGCGGCCCGAGCGCGTCAGGAGCTCATCCAGTCGGGCCCAATACGGTCGCCGCTTCTCAAGCCAACTGGTGGAGATCACCCATGTCCTCGTCGGATAAGCTTACCATCGAGACTCCCGAGCAGACGACGCTCGAATTTCCATTGGCCGGCATTGGAAGCCGTTTTCTCGCGATCGCTTTGGATGCGCTCCTCCAAGTCGTTGCCGTGTGCGTGGTGAGCATCGTTTTAATCGCGCTGGCCATTCCGTTCAGCTTTTTTTTCAGAAGCACTGGGTTGTGGGCATTTGCGATCATCATCATTGTCGTCTTCACCATCGACGTGAGCTACTTCGCGCTCTTCGAGGCTCTGTGGAACGGCCAAACGCCGGGTAAGCGGTGGACCCACCTGCGCGTGATCAAGGATACCGGCCGGCCGATTAGTCCCTACGACGCTGTTCTTCGCAACCTGTTGCGCATCGTGGACTGGCTGCCGACGCTCTATGCGTCCGGGATCGTCACCATGATTGTCAGCCAGGAAAACAAGCGCATCGGCGACTATGCCGCAGGCACAGTCGTAATTCACGAGAAGCCATTAGAGGCCGTTCGCTCGATCTGGAAGCTGCCCGCTGCTGGCACGCTCTCCTCCCCGCTTGGTTTGTCAGCGCAAATCACGCTCGAAGAGCTTCAGGTCGTCGAGACGTTTTTCGAGCGCCGGGACAGCCTGGAACCGGACGTGCGATGGGCCATGGCCCGCCAAATCGCCAATCGCATCGGGGAGCGCATCGGGATATCCCCCGGAGCTCGGCCGGATAGCGAAAAGTTCCTAGAGGCCTTGGCGGAGCAGCGGCGTCGCTCCGCTCGCTTTCGCTGAGCTTCCAGGCTAGAAGTTGGCTGTAAGACGCAAGAGAAAGCTACGTGACGGGCCGATGGCATTGCCCGAGAAGAGACCGCCGAAGTCGATCACGTCCACCACATTGGTAAGGTTTTGCCCGTCCAGTTGAAACTGCATATTTAGACGGTCGGACTTGTAGAGCTCTGCGCCGACCGAGGCGTTGATCTGGAAGGTGGGGTAAATGCGTCCCCGCGCGAAGTTCACGCGGTTGATCACCTGCGGGCCATAGATGGCGACCTGCCCGGCTTCACACTCGGCCAAACTCTCGCCTTCCGGGCATTGGAAGTCAAACGGGAGGCCAGTGTCATATTGAAGGCCACCGGCGATCCACAGCCGCGGCGCTACCTGATAGCGTAGACGCCCTCGAATGGTGTTGCGCTGATCCTGTGAATCGGGGAGATGGCCGGAAGACGGTAGGATTGCTGCTTCGCCGAGAAACAGACCGCCTGTAACAGGGAACCACGCATTGCCTACTTCCCAGGAATAACTCAAGAATCCCGAAAAACCATGCGCCGCGGGCAGATCCACATTTGCTTCCGCGCCGTAGATAAGGGCCTTCTCGAAAGCAATCGGATAGCTGATGGTCGTATTCTGAATCTGGTTATCATCGGCGTAGTTGTTCACCGAGCGCCGAAAGTAGTTGGTCGCCAGCTTCAGCTTGTTGAAGAAGACCTTGGTCGCTCCCGCTTCATAGTAATCCCCTACCGACGGCCTGACAGGTAATTGCAAAGAGATGGTGCTGAGTCCCGCCGCCGCCGTGGAACTGGACAGGAGCAGGTTGTCAAAGGAGGGCGTTTGGAAGACGCGATCGTAGGAGAAATGCAAGACGAGATTGGCCGAGGGGAAATAGCGTGAAATCGCGAAGCGCGGGCTCAAGGCCTGGTTGTTTACCAACAGCTGGTAGTGGTCCCAGCGAAGGCCAGAATTTAGGGTCCAATTGCCGAAACGGATTAGATCCTGGACGTAAGCCGCTTGGTCGAGCTCCGGCCGATGGGCCAGAAAACTGAATGTGAGCGGCGTGCTGGGGTCAAATTGAGAAGGATCAGTGATCTTGTAGCTGAAATTCTCGTTGAGAAAGAGATTATCCGACTCTAATCCTGCTTTGATCTCGTGGCGGCCGTGGCTGATTGTGATGCTGCCCAAGAAGTACCCCTCGTTGAACCAATTGTGTTGGAACAGCGCGATGGGCGTCGATTGGGCATTGGAATAGAAGTCGTCCGCATTGTTGCGGACCATGCCGTGAACATCCGCTATGACGTTGGGCGAAAAGGTGTGCTGATAAGAAATAATGCCCATCGTTTCGAAGTTATCGCCCGTCTGTAGCTGCCCGGCGGCTTGCTGTATCTGCTCATTCGGAATCTGGTAGCGCGAAAACTCGTACCACGCCATAAGGCTGAGGCGGTCGTTGGGCGTTAGGTCCCGTTGATAGTGCGCTTGGAAGGCGCCGACCGTGCCCGCGTTGGTGTAGTTTTGAACAACAACAGGATTCAAGTAATGACCCGTCATGTCACCGCTGGCACTGGCACCGAGCGTGTTTTGGCCCCAGACGTACTGACCCTGCGCGTAAGCACCAGCGGTGTTAAAGCTGCCCCCAGACAAGACGGCTTGCCCGTGAAAGCCTGGTTGGGAATCCTGTGTCGTGTTGACTTCGACGACGCCACCCAGCTTGCGGCCATATTCGGCGGGTATACCTCCCGTGTAGATGCTGAGCGACTGTATGTCGTCGGCTTCGATCTCAGGGCCGAAGCTGGGCGAGCGGTTGTCGATCAAGGGAACGCCGTCGACCACAAACTGCGTTTGATACTCCGAGCCGCGAGGATGCAAAACGGCGTTACCTTCATAGAGCCAGCCGGGCTGCGAGTTCACCAGGTCCTGGATGGAGCGGCCCGGAATCGAGCTGAGCCGTTTTTCTATCAAGTTAGAACCAACCTCGGTGACTGAGCCAGCCTGATCGGGGTCGATCAGTGTGTTTCCCGCGCTGACGCTGACCAGTTGGCTGATCGCGGAGAGCTTAAGCTCGATCGTGTAATCGACTGGGATCGACGAACGAATCTCCACGGTCTGGGAAACGGTCGCAAAGCCGGGCTGGTCGATTTCGAGCTGGTAAATGCCGAAAGGCAGGCGCTCGAGGTCCAGGCTACCCTGGTCATTGGTGGTTAGGCTATTTCGATATTGGTTTGCCTCGCTCACGATCTCGACCGTCGCTTTCACGCCAAGTCCTAATGGATCTGTGACTTTCAGACGCAATTCACCGCTCGTGCTCTGGCCAAACAGCGGCAAGGCACACGACAGGAGGATGGCCAGCCGTCGCATCATTTGCAGTCTCCCGATTTGACCATTATCTCTGAAATGGTTTCGATTCCGCCCGGATCCGGCTCAGGGTAGAAGTCTCGGGAAAGCCGTTTGTCCCCTCAATGGAATATTCCGCCGGCGGCCTTTTTGTTCAGTCTTTTTCAACTTCCGCGACCTAAGTCGTACGAGGATGTCAGAAAACCTGAACAGAAAGGCAAGGAGAGGAATATATATATAGGGGAGCTATGCAGATTCCTCCTGTAGACTCGATCGATCGACCCTCCTTTCTGACGACGGCGGGTAGCCTGGTTACTGGAAGGTCGTCAGAGATCGAGCGAGAAGTTCTCGGCCTGTTCGACCGATTTCGGAGCTCCCTGCTCCGTTACGTGCAGGCGTTTGGCTTGTCGGTCCCCGATGGGGAGGAGGTTGCTCAAGAAGTCTTCCTCGCGCTTTTCCGGCACATCACCCTGGGAAAGTCCCGACGGAACCTTCGCGGCTGGATTTTCGGGGTCGCTCATAACCTTGCCTTGAAGCAGCGCAATGTTAATCGGAGGTTCGCAGAAAGAAACGCGTCGGCGGCGATCCGGGCGGAGAATGAATTAGACCCGTCGCCGAACCCGGAAGAGCAAGTGTTGTCAAAGGAACGGCAGTCGCGGGTGTGGGCGCTGCTTCAGATTCTTCCCGAGCAGGACCGATGCTGCCTCTATCTGCGAGCCGAAGGGCTCCGCTACAGAGAAATTGCTCATGTACTCCGCATCTCGCTGGGGACCGTATCGGCGTCACTGACACGTTCCCTCGCACGGTTGATGCAGGCATGCGATAGGTAGGAAACGACATGCGGAACAAAAACGCCCACCCAACGGACCAGGACCTCCTGCTGTTTTCCGACGGCGAGCTGCCGGCGGGCACTGCTCGGCGGATTCGAAGACACCTTAAGGCCTGCTGGGCCTGCCGTGCACAGGCTAGGAAAATCGAGGCGACCCTCGGCGAGTTCTTTGAGGTTCATCGCCAGACATCCTTGCCGTTTCCGCCCATTGCTGGCCCACGTGCACTGCTACGAGCGCGGCTGGCCAAGTTGGCGCCCCGTCGGGAAGGATGGCCATGGCCGTTTGTTCGGCTCCCTAGACGCAGCCTCGCTTCTTTGTGCGCAGTGGCAATGGTGCTTGCGCTAGCAGCGAAGGTCGCTTTTCGAGCGACCATCGGGCACGAGGGCGGTTCGCGCGAATATGCCGGACTACTCCCGGATCCAAGCCTCACGCCCGGCGCCACGAGGCCCATTGCAATCGGTGACATTTGCTCGATGGATCATGACGAGGTCGTGCTCCCAATATCGGCAGCATTAGAGCAAAGGGTGTTCGATGAGTATGGAATCCGCGATGTGCCATTCAAGAACTACGAGGTGGATTATTTGATTACGCCCGGCCTGGGAGGGTCAGATGACATCCGCAATCTGTGGCCACAGCCGCGGTACAACGCTCAGTGGAACTCCTTTGTGAAGGATCGTCTGGAGGACTATCTCCACCAGATGGTCTGCCATCGAGAACTCAGCCTGGCGACCGCGCAGAGAGACGTAGCGAAAGACTGGATTTCTGCGTATAAAAAGTATTTTCACACCGATGTACCGCTATCTGTGGACAACGGGAGCGGTCAATCGATCGAGATGGGCGTGAATGGGATTATGCTTCGCGCCGTCCGTTTGCTCCCCGCAGCATCTTCTTGCGAATCATTTCCACCAACTCTTGAGCAGCCGCTGTCAGTGGTCGGTCGCGCCGGTACACCAAATAGAGCGTTCGCGTCATGCGCATCTGACGGATTCGCACCGCATGCAAGTCGCCCTGGGCTACCTCCCGCTCGACGCACATTCGCGGCACAATCGCGACGCCCTTCTTCATCTCTACGAAGAGTTTAATGCTCTCGATGGTTGGCAGCTCGATATCCATTTTCAAAGGAACGCGATGGCGTGCAAACATCTGCACGACCCGCCGACGGTAGGGAGACTCCACGCTATGCGCAACAAAGGTTTCCTCCCCTAGCTCGCGGACGTCGACTTCCCTGCGCTTCGCGAGCCGGTGGCCCGGCCATACCACCATCACGAGCGAGTCCCGATAAAATTCGACCGCCTCCAGTTCGCGTTCCTCGGGCAGATAGGAAATAACCCCAATATCGAGATGGTGATTCATCACCTCGCGCGGCACGTCACGCGAAAACACGCGATGGACCCGCATTTGAATGCCCGGATGAAGCTGTCGGTAGCGATCCAGTGCCGGCAACAACGCGTGGATCGAGCTTTCGTTCACGCCGAGGGCAATCTGCCCTCGCTCGAGTCCACGCAACTCCTGCATGCCCTTGCGAATCTCCTCGCGAAGGTTCAACATTCGATCCGCATACTCCGAGAGCAGTACGCCGGCATCGGTCAGGGTCCGTGCGCCAGAGCCCCGCACGAACAGAGGCTGGCCTACCCAGTCTTCCAGTTTTCGGATCGCGATGCTCACTGCCGGTTGTGTTCGGTAGAGCTTTTCCGCTGCCCGAGAAAAACTGTGCTCGCGCGCCACCGTTTGAAATACTTGCAAAGTTGCGAGGTCCATCCGATGTCGTTTCCCTCCTTTCGTGTATATAAGCAGAATTTATCTATGCTTGCAAAGATTATAAATTGGACTCCTGAGGCCCATTCCTGGCATGCTAATTGAAATGGACATGCTGGAGATCTTCGACACGACGCTGCGGGACGGCGAGCAGTCGCCTGGCTTTTCTATGAACAAAGAGGAAAAGCTCCAGCTCGCCCGTCAGATCGAGCAGTTGGGCGCAGACATTATCGAAGCCGGCTTTCCGATCGCGTCGCCCGGAGATTTGGATGCCACGCGCGCCGTGGCAATGGAAATTAAGCAGTCGCGCGTAGCGGCGCTCGCGCGAGCCCGTCAGGAGGATGTAGACGCCGCGCTCAAAGGTCTTGAGCCAGCCCGAAAGCCCCGCCTGCATGTCTTTTTAGCCACTTCCGATCTGCACCTCAAATACAAGCTGCGCATCAATCGGGAACAGGCGCTCGAGCAGATCACCAAAATGGTGCGCTTCGGCCGCCGGCATTGTGACGAAGTGGAGTTTTCCGCCGAAGATGCCAGTCGCACCGATATCGATTATCTGTGCCAGGTCGTGCTCGCCGCGGTCGAGTCCGGCGCGACGATTATCAATCTGCCGGACACGGTCGGTTATTCCACTCCTGACGATTATGCGGCCATGTTTCGTCAGGTCCGCGCGCGGCTCGGCGCTTATCCGCACGTGGTGCTGAGCGCCCATTGCCACGATGATCTGGGCCTTGCGCTTGCGAATTCCCTTGCGGCCATCGACGCAGGCGTGCGTCAGATCGAATGCACGGTCAACGGCATCGGCGAGCGCGCCGGGAACGCGTCACTGGAAGAATTGGCCGTCGCGCTGCATGTGCGCAACAATCGTTATCCGGTCACCACCCGCATCCAACTGGAAAAGCTCTATCCCACGAGCCGTTTGCTCTCGACGATCACGGGCGTTTCCGTTCCGCCGAATAAGGCGGTTGTGGGCGCAAATGCCTTTGCGCACGAAGCGGGCATCCATCAAGACGGTATCCTGAAGAATCCGCTGACCTACGAGATCATTGTTCCCGAGAAGGTTGGCGTGCCGGCACGCCGTCTCGTGCTGGGAAAGCATTCCGGGCGCAATGCCTTTCGGTCGCGTTTGGGCGAACTCGGCTTTGAAACGACCGATGCGGAGCTAGCCGAGTGCTACCGGCTCGCGATTCTACGTGCCGACGAAGAAAAAGAAATCACCGATCGCGATCTGATCACGATTATCCACCAGGTTCGCCGTGGCCGCGCACCGGTTGCCGCCGCCAGCGGTCCGGCAAAAGCCGTCCAGTAGCAATCGCCTTACCATTTTCTAACGCCGTCGGTTCCAAAGTGGGCCCGGGACTCGCTCCTGACAGGCGGGCTTTGGGACCCTATGCGTTTATGAGATAACTCTAGGAGGGTTTCGTTGATGACGGCGCTGCGAAAGATTATCGCGCTCCTTCCCGGGGACGGCATCGGCCCGGAAGTCACCCATGCCGCCGTGTCGCTTCTCAAAGACTGCGCCTCAGCCTTTGGCCACCAATTCGAGTTCCGCGAATACCCCTTCGGAGGCAATGCGATTGATGCATGCGGCGTGCCCCTGCCCGCTGAAACATTGGCGGGATGCCGCGCGGCTGACGCGGTCCTTTTGGGAGCGGTGGGAGGGCCTCGCTGGGAATCCCTTCCGTTCGGCACACGGCCCGAAGCCGGTCTTCTGGGCCTCCGCAAGGAGCTCGGGCTTTATATCAATCTTCGCCCCATTCGCCCGCGCCCTGCACTGCGCAACATTTCCCCACTGCGTTCCGAGCGTCTCGGTGATTCAGACTTCGAAATCGTTCGCGAACTCGCCGGAGACATCTACTTCGGTGAGCACAAGATCCACGCACACAAGGCCAGTGATCTAGCGGAGTACTCCGTTTTTGAAATCGAACGCGTCGCTCGCTATGCCTTTGAGCGTGCCCGGGCACGTCATGGCCATCTCACCAGCGTCGACAAAGCGAATGTCCTCGCCAGTTCAACGCTTTGGCGCGACACGGTCACTGCGCTCGGCCGCGAATATCCCGGTATTTCGCTCGACCACCAATATGTTGACAACGCTGCGATGCAGATCCTACTGCGGCCCACGCAGTTCGATGTCATTTTGACCGGCAACATGTTCGGTGACATTCTCAGTGACGAAGCCGCGGCATTGGCTGGCTCGATCGGGTTGATTCCATCGCTCAGCCGCGGCCGTCCGGATGAGCCCGCGCTCTATGAACCGATTCACGGCTCGGCTCCCACGATCGCAGGAAAGGATATGGCCTGTCCTCTCGGCGCGATTTTCTCGGCAACACTGATGCTGCGCGAATCGTTCGGCCTCGAAGCCGAATCGCGATCCGTCGAGGACGCGGTCGATCGTGTTCTCGAGCAGGGCTACCGAACAGCCGACATCGCCGAACCGGGCAGCTGTACCCTAGGCAGCTCCGAATTCACCGAGAAAATCCGTACCCAGCTGCAGGCAGCGCCGGCTCGCAGCTTCAGCGCTTAGTCTATCGGGTCATATGTTCCTTAGCACCAGGCACTCGGCGGTTATGTCGTACAACGCTTGTTTCCGTGGCGTGAACGGTGTGAAGAGAAATCCAACAAACAAGATGGACCCGAAGATCAATTTCCCCAAATAGCGCCCCGATGCGCGCGCGAATGTGACGCGACGCCCCGCCAGATCCGTCACTCGCAATCCGAGCAGCTTTTTCCCCGGCGTGGCTTGCCAGGGGGAGCTTTCAAACGAGGCGAAATAAAGCCAGCTCACCATAAACACCAGAAGCCACATGGCCAAGACTTGCCGGCTCGTATTCTGGTAAAGAAACCAAGGATTGTCGGTCGGAATCGCTCCGCGCTCCATCAACGGGAGAAAAATCACGAGCGCCGCCACAAACCCGAGTACCAGCGAATCGAGAAGGTACGCCACCGCTCGCAACCAAAATCCAGCATAGGCCACCTGGCGACGCCGCGACGGATGAACCCCTGAATCATTTGGCTGCGGGGGGGGAGGGTTTAGGATTCGTTCACCGCATGTGGGGCATTGCTCAGCGTCGCCAGCCAGCTCGGCTCCGCACTTCGGACACTGCAAATGATCCCCCTGTGGCAACCCGCAGGCCTGGCAGAATTCTATGCGATCCTTTGCACCAAGCAGCCCGCGATTATGTCGTGCAAGGCCTGTTTTTTTTCCGTAAGGCCCGCCATGATGCAATCGATTAGATAATACAAGGCACCGATCGAAGGAACGAGACTAATTCCTCGGCCGGCAAAGAAACGCCCGCTGGCTTTGCCAAAGCTCACGCGGCTCCCCTGGAGATCGGTAACATAAAGCCCCAGGGCCTTTTTGCCGAGCGTCGCCTGCCACGACGAGCTTTCCAGAAGACTCCAATACAACCAGGTTCCCAGCAAATTAAGAAGTACAAATAGCAGGATTCGAGAACCGAGCAGACTCGCAATCAGCAATGGGTTTGGATTTCGCGTCGTGGCCAGATCCCGCAGCATCGGGATAGCGCTCGCAAAGATCATGACGGCAAGGAAACCATACGGGATTCCCAGCAAGATGTTGTCGATGATGTCGGCTACCAACCGCAGCCAGAAGCCTGCGTACAACCCTGTGTCTTGCGTAGCCAGCGCACCGGGCTGCGAAATCGGTGTCCCCATTGCCGCAGCCGACCCGCTAGCCATGGATCCGGCTGCCGCTTGGCCCACCGTGTAACCGACGATGGGTTTGCCGCAGGAGCCACAAAAAGCAGTGCCTTCTTTCACCGTCGCGCCACACGACGAACAAAACATAGCATCCCCCCCAGGTCTACTTGGCTCTGGCCGTTCCGTCGACCCGCTGCGCATGGTACCGACTCACAACTGGAGGGTCAATACGCGGACCACTTCACGAGGCTAAAAGGATCAGGCCTGAGCCCGTACAACAAGAACGGGGCAGGGCGCGTGATGCAGGACCTCTTGCGAGACACTACCCAGAAGCAGGCCTCCTATTTTCCCGCGTCCGTGGCTGCCCATTACAATCAAGTCGGCTGGCCATTTCTTGGCCGCATCGATGATCTTGGCGGCTGGAACACCCGCCTCGAGGAATTCGGGAACCGCCTCGTGCGTCTGGGCGCGCTCCCGGAACTTGGCAAGCAGGTGCTTCGCTTGTCGTTCGGACATTTCCATGAGTTTGTCCGCTGGCACGCTCCACATAGTGCCGGGGCCGACGGCTGGATCAAATACGTGAACAAAACCGACCTTAGCCTTCAGTGGCTTCGCCAGCTCAATCGCGACATCCGCTGCATGAGCCGCGAACTCACTTTCATCCACAGCAATGAGAATTTTTTTGAAGCTCATTTTTAGCTCCCACCTTTTAATACAATGGCAACTCCCATCTGACTGTGACCTGAATCACAAGTTCCTGATGATCGAAGTGTAGTCCAAGTTTCATTGAACCCAGACGGTTCTCTCGGCTTGACAGGAAACTCTTCCGCGATCGGAACGAGAGCAGGAAAACCTGGGGTGTCTGCTCGCCCCTTGACAAAGCTTGCTGGGGAAACCTAAAATGCCCTAGGCGAATAAAAAGCGAAACTCTCTGCTTTCCCTTCGCACTGCCCATGGGCTCGAAAACCTCCGTTTTGCGCTTGCAGGTGGAGACCTCACTGGCTACGCGCGTCGCGAGCCCTTTTCAATTTCGCAGTCGCCGCATCCTGGAAACGGTTCCGACCGGCGTGCCTCTCATCGATCTGCGGGTGGGGGGATTTCCGCGAGGCAGCTTGACGGAAATTTACGGCCCAACATGCTCGGGACGGACGAGCTTATTGGTTTCCGCGCTGGCCTCGCGAACGGCGGCGTCAGAAGTGTGCGCTTTAGTTGACGCACATGACGCTTTTGATCCTCATTCTGCAAAAGCGGCTGGTGTGAAACTCGAGCAACTGCTCTGGGTGCGCTGCCGAAATGTCGATCAGGCGCTTCGCGTGACAGATTTGCTCGTGCAGGGCGGCGGATTCGGACTGATCGCTCTCGATCTGGGGGACGCTCTGCCACACATGGTTCGCTGCATCCCGATGCAGGTGTGGTTTCGTTTTCGCCGGGCCGTGGAGCATACACCGACAATTTTTCTTGTTTTGGAACGGGAAACGACCGTCAGAACTTGTGCTTCGCTGATTCTGAAACTGCATGCGCAAAAGACGCAATGGTCAGAGACGGTGGAAAGTACCAACGAAACTTCACGGCCGCACTCACTGGGATGCCTGCTTGATGGCTGGAAGATTCGCGCCGAAATGATTCGCTCGCAGGCAAAGCGAGAAGATCGGAGCGATGCCGGTTTTGAGACGGAAATCAGAAGAAATATCAGGTGTAGCCCAGCCGATGAGCGAGGAGGGCAGAGACAAAGGTGAAGACTTTTCTCGGTTCTTTCACCTGGCAATCAGACTCTTATGCCTTTTGCTTCCATTTTCGTTCCCAATTTTTGGTTGCAGGCAGTGGTGCGCGCCGAGCCTGCGCTGCGCGAAGGTGGGCTGGTTTTGATCGATGGGAATCCACCGCTTGGGAGAGTGGTGGCTATCGACGAAGCAGCCGCGCAAATGGGAATCGAAATAGGAATGACGAAAACCGATGTCGAGCAATTTCCCGGCGTCAAAATTCGTCACCGCTTTCCGGCACAGGAAAAAATAGCCCACGCTGCCCTGCTCGATGTCGGATGGTCGATTTCTCCAAGAATGGAAGATACTGCACAGGATACGATCGTTCTGGATTTATCTGGTCTGACTTCCTTATTTGGTGCAGAGAAAGACATTGCGGCGCATCTCATCCAGCGTTTGACGGCGTGCGGCTTGGACGGAAACGTCGCCATCGCATCGAACATCGAAACCGCTCTGATCGCTGCCCGAGGATTTGCGGGAATCACGATAATTTCACCCGGTGAAGAATCGCACTGCCTAGGCGGGTTGGCTGTCCGCGTGCTTTCGCCTTCCGACGAAACGACCGAAATATTGGCCCGCTGGGGCGTGGCGACGTGCGCCGATCTAGCCCGCCTGCCGATTTTAGATCTCTCCGAACGCCTCGGCCAAGAAGGAGTTTGTCTGCACGCACGGGCGCGAGGAGCATCCACGCGCGCACTCCTGATCGCGGAACCGGCAGATTCTTTCGAAGAAGAGATGGAGCTGGATGACGCGATTAAGGAACTCGAACCCTTATCGTTTCTTTTGGGACGTCTGCTCGATCAGCTCTGCGAGCGTTTGACGGCTCGTTCGCTCGGCGCAGCCTCTCTTTGGGTGCGTTTCGAGTTACAGCCATCATTTGAAAATGCCGTGGACATTCAAGAAGCATTTCGGACAGAGAAACAACCGGGTCGGTATGAGAAACAGATGAAGCTGCCTGTGCCCATGCGCGATTCGAAAATGCTATTGAAATTGTTGCGGCTGCGCTTGCACAGGCATCCTCCGGACGCGCCCATTCAGAAAATCACGCTTCTCGCAGAAGCCGCACGCCCGCGCGTCATGGAGGGGAACTTGTTCTTTCCCGGTTTTCCTGATCCTGAAAAACTGGAACTCACGATTGCGCGCATTGTGCATGTGGTGGGCGAAGGAAATGTTGGATCGCCATCGCTCACAAATACGCACCGGCCGGGAGATTTCGAGATGCAGCGCTTTCTGATTCCTCAAGAAGCTGCCGGCGGTCGCGCTCGCCATCGGGCACACGAGCACGCGGATGGAACAATTCCAGCCAGTTTTCGCGTCTTCCGACCTGCCATTCCCGCAAAACTCGATTGGCACACAGGGTGCCCGACTCGGGTTGCGTTTCAAGGCTTGCGAGGAGAAGTGAGCGCGGCCTCAGGCCCGTGGCGTACGTCGGGTGATTGGTGGCAGGAAGACCCCTGGCAGCAGGATGAATGGGATTTAGAAATTCAGTTTCAGGATACGGTGGAACGATTCTCTTCCAACGGTTTTCATCCAAATCCCGGTATCTATCGCTTCTATTACGATTCGCTGCGTCGAAGCTGGTTTGTGCGGGGAGTGTACGACTGATGTATATCGAACTTCACGCACGATCGGCGTTCAGTTTTCTGGAAGGCGCATCGACGCCGGAAGAATTCGTCCAGGTGTGTGCTGAGCGCGGGATGCCCGCAATGGCCTTGCTCGATCGCGACGGCGTGTATGGCTCGCCTCGCTTTCACGGGGCGGCGAAGAAGTGCTCCCTTCGTGCGCACATCGGCGCAGAAGTCATATCGACCGCGGGGTGGCGCTATATCCTGCTCGTCGAGTCGCGCGCCGGCTATCAGAATCTGTGTCGTCTTCTCACGCGAATGAAGCTGCGAGCAAAAAAGGGCGAAGGTAAAGTTCGAGCGGAGGAAATGGCGGAACTGGGTAGCGGCCTGATTTGCCTGACGGGCGGCTCGGAAGGTCCGCTGGCTTATGCCTTGGCAAAAGGTGGAATCGAATGCGGCAGGAAATGCGTCGAGGAGCTGTGTCGGACGTTTGGCCGGGAAAACGTTTACGTGGAACTTCAGCGGCACTTCTGCCGCGAAGAGGAAGCGCACAATCAGGCTGCTGTCCGGATCGCGCAAAAACTAAAACTGCCATTGCTTGCAACAAATGGAGTTTGCTTCGCACGGCCACAGCAACGCGAGGTGCTGGACGTTTTGACCTGCATTCGCCATCACCAAACACTCTCCATCGCCGGTCGGCTGCTGAGTTCGAATTCCGAGCGGCATTTCAAGACACACGAGGAGATGTCGCAGCTCTTTCTCGATCTGCCTGAGGCCATTGCCAATACGGAAAGCCTTTCTTCCCGTTTGCACTTTGCGTTGAGCGATTTGGGATATCAGTTCCCCGCCTATCCGGTTCCTGACGGCGAATCGCAAATGCACTTTCTGCGCCAACGCACGCTCGAAGGCAGCATCCGCCGCTACGGCTCGGACAATGAACGCGCGCGCCAGCAGGTCGAGCGCGAACTGGCACTGATCGAAAAACTCAATCTGGCAGGCTACTTTCTCATTGTCTGGGATATCGTCCGTTTTTGCCGCGAAAAGAACATTCTCGTCCAGGGACGGGGCTCGGCGGCGAATAGCGCCGTTTGCTACTCCCTGGGCATCACCGCCGTCGACCCGGTGGGAATGGATCTGCTCTTTGAGAGATTTCTGTCCGAAGAGCGCGGGGAATGGCCGGATATCGATCTCGATCTTCCGAGTGGTGATCAGCGCGAGCGCGCGATTCAGTATGTCTATGAGCGCTACGGAAAACTCGGCGCAGCGATGACTGCGAATGTCATCACGTATCGCGGGCGCTCCGCGGCGCGAGAGATCGGCAAGGCGCTGTCGTTCGATCCGTCAACTCTCGATCGGCTGGCAGCTCTTGTGGGATCGTGGGAATACAAGGATCCAAGCGACACGCTCGAGCGCCAGTTTCGCGATGCCGGCCTCGATATCCAGCATCCGAGGATCCGGAACTTTTTAGAGCTTTGTCGCGCCGTCCAGGATCTGCCGCGACATCTCGGGCAGCACTCGGGCGGAATGGTCGTGTGCCAAGGACAATTGGATTCCGTGGTTCCTCTCGAGCCAGCCACGATGCCCGGACGCGTGGTGGTGCAATGGGATAAAGAAGATTGCGCTGACATGGGAATCGTGAAAATCGATTTGCTTGGCCTTGGAATGATGGCCGTTTTGGAGGAGTCACTTCAAATCATTCGTGAGCGCCACGCGCAAGAGATTGATCTAGGCCATCTACCGCAGGGCGATCCCGCGGTCTACGCTGCATTGCAAAATGCGGATACGGTCGGAATGTTTCAAATCGAAAGCCGCGCGCAAATGTCATGTCTGCCGCGGCTATGGCCCCACTGTTTCTACGACATTGTCGTGCAGGTGGCTATCATCCGGCCAGGTCCGATCGTGGGGAACATGGTGCATCCCTACTTAAAGCGACGGCAGGACCGCGAGCCGCCCGAATATTTTCACCCTTCTCTGGAGCCTGTTTTAAAGCGCACGCTGGGCGTACCTCTTTTTCAGGAGCAGTTGCTGCGAATGGCGATGATCGCGGCTGGATTTACGGGCGGTGAGGCCGAAGAATTGCGGCGAGCCATGGGATTCAAGCGCTCCGAAGCACGCATGAAAGAGATCGAGGTCAAGCTGCGGTGGGGCATGACGGCAAAAGGAATCATTGGAGAAACACAGGAACACATCGTGCAGTCGATCACCTCGTTTGCCCTTTACGGATTTCCCGAATCGCACGCCGCCAGTTTTGCGCTGATCGCGTATGCCAGCGCCTGGTTAAAATGCCATTACTTGGCTGCTTTCACAGCCGCCATGCTGAATAACCAGCCGATGGGTTTTTACCGGCCAGCGACACTGGTGAAAGATGCCCAGCGACACGGCCTGAAATTTAAGCCGATTGATGTGACACGGTCTGATTGGAAATGCACGCTCGAGGAAATTCCAAAAGGATTCGCCGTGCGGGTGGGGATGTGTTACGTCAAGGGCTTGCGCCAAGAGATCGCGCTGGAAATCGTGCGTCAGCGCGAAATTCACAGCTTCCGATCGATCGAGGATTTCAACTACCGCATTCCAGAAATACAGAAACCCGAGCTGACCGCGCTCGCCGAAGTGGGAGCTTTGAATTTCCTTTCGCATCGACAGGGGTTTCATCGCCGTGATGCGCTTTGGCAGGTAGAGCGCGCCGCTCGTCGGCCGGGACCGTTGCTGGAAAATCCAGAAGCCTCTCCCAGCACGAACACGGAGGTCGCAGCGGAAAGGTCAAACGAGCCCTCTGCGATTTGGGAATCGCCCTTGCTGCGCATGACGGATGAAGAAAGATTGGTGGCTGACTTTCGTGGTACCGGAATGACAGTCGGGCCTCATCCGATGGCGTACCGCCGTGCAGAGCTGAAGAAGAAGGGAATTTGCACGGCCACCGATCTCACAAAACTTCCCGATGGCGCACCGGTTCAAGTCGCCGGTGCCGTGATTGCGCGGCAGCGCCCCGGCACGGCGAAAGGGTTCGTCTTTCTGAGCCTGGAGGACGAAACAGGAATCGCGAACGTCATCATCACGCCGCAACTATTCGAGCAAGACCACACGATCGTCGTGCGCCACCAGTTTTTGTTGATCCAAGGCATCTTGCAGAATCAGGACAACGTGATTTCCGTGAAGGCCCAGCGGGTTCAGCCTCTGACGATCAGCCGCGCGGAAACGCCTTCCCACGATTTTCATTGAACCCCAGCCTACCGTTTTCCCTCCGGTAGATCCTCCCTCCAACCCAGAATGGCTTCGGAGGTATCGCGCGCTGCTCCCAGACGGTCCCTAGCTGCTGCCCATCGCTCGCGAATCAGGCGAGAAACGGGAGCATCGAGTCCGACCGCTTCACCCAGGTCGGCGGCGATCCTGACATCCTTGGCCATCAGGCCGAGCGCAAAACCGGTTGAAAACTTCCCCCCCAGCACATGCTCTTTCACCATAAATTCGGTCGTGAAATTGCGGCCGGTCGAGGCATTCAGAATGTCCACCATCTTTTCCTGATCCAGGCCGAACCGCTCACCGATCAGCAGCGCTTCCGCGACGGCCGTGTACCCCGCCGCAGCAATGTAGTTATTGAGCGCCTTCATGGCGTGACCGGTTCCGAGCGGACCGGTTTCGAACAACTGTTTGCCCATAGCAAGAAGGACGGGTTTGGTGCGCTCGATGGCGGCCTTATCGTTGCCGCCGATCATGATCGCAAGCGTGCCCGTTTTGGCACGAGGCACAGCTCCAGAAACCGGAGCGTCGATCAAAACCACGCCCGCTCTTTCCAGTGCCTTTCCCAACTCGCGCGTCCCGATCGGTTCGGAAGAACTCATGTCCACGACGATCGTCCCGGGTCGGAGGGATTTCGCAAAAACCCCATCTTCTTGCTCCAGAATCACGCTCCGCACGATCTGGCCGGTCGGCAGCATGGTGATCGTGATCTCGTTCTCAGCTACTTCCTCGAGCTGGCTCGCCGCTCGGCAGGCGTGTTCGCGAGCGAATCGAGCACTCTTTTCAACGTCGAGATCATACACGCTGAGTGTGTGGCCCGCCCGGGCAATGTGCCCAGCCATCGGCCAGCCCATATTGCCGATGCCGATGAACCCAACTCGCATTGCCGCTCGCGCTCCTCTACTCCAAACCGAGTTCCTTCAACACTTCCGTTGCATGGTTAAAGCTATCGACGCCCGCCGGTACGCCCGCATAGATCATGCTGTGGAGCAGCACTTCACGAATTTCATCCTTGCTGACTCCGTTTTTCACAGCGCCCCGCACGTGGCCTCTCAGCTGATTCGGTCGATTCAGTGCCACCAGCAGTGCCATGGTCAGCATGCTTCGCGTCTTGCGATCCAGCAGCGAACGCGTCCAAACTTCACCGAAGCAGTAGCGGGTCACCAATTCCTGCAGGGGTCGCGTGAAGTCAGTTGCGGATTGGAGCACTTGATCCGAGTTCGCCGGGCCGAACATGTCACGCCGGATTTGCAAACCAGCTGCGAAAGTGTCCTTGTTCTTGTTGGCTTCGGTCCGGGATGATGTAGGAACATCGAAATGGACGATGGTGACGCCGCCGGTCGCGTAGTTCGCTACGTCGGCCGCCACCTTCTGGCCAATGGGTGATTCCATCGAGTCGCCCATGGCTTTGGCATCGGCAAATTCGCCTTCCCAGATGCAGAAATAGGGCGACGGACCTCCCACACCCTCAATGGAAAACGTGTGACAGCTCGACAGAAGCCCGGGAAGCTGCGCAGCCAGGGGAAGATGGGTTTCTTCGTAATAGCGTTTGAAATGCACTGGATCTTTCGGCGGAGGATACAGAGCAAGAACCTTGTGCATAGCGATCTTCTTCCTTTCCGTGAGGCTTGAGCAGCTAGAGGCGAAACACTTTTCGCGCGGTCTCCCCGAGGATGTTGCGCTTGGCCTGCTCACTGAGAAAGGGCAAACCAGCAATTCGCGCGGGGACGTCGAAGTCCCAATGCGGCCAGTCGGAGGAGTACATCAACTGGGTCTCCGCGTGCATGGCCTTGCATGTCGCTTCGAGCATGTGAGGCATGGTCACCTCGAGCGGCTGCGAGGTGAAGTACATCTCGGCGATGTATTCGCTGGGGAGCCTCTTCAGCAGCGGTGCGTCAGACTGGCGCATCAAGTATTCATGATCGAGCCGCTGCATCATAAAGGGAATCCAAGCCAGACCGCTTTCGATCCAGATCAGTTTCAGCTTGGGAAAGCGCTCAGGCAGACCGTTGACGATCCAGTTGGTCATGTGCGTCATATTGCAGGTGACGAACGACATCGAGTGAACGGCCAGAAAGCGGTTCATCGTCGTCGTCATCGAATCACCCCAACTCGGTCCGGCATGGAAGGCGAGAGGAAGACCGCGCTCCTCGAGCTCCTTGTAAATCCGCATGTACACGTTTCTGTGCACCCCGGTATGGCGCTGGCTTGTGACCATGAAGCCCACGACGCCGGGCGTCTCACCAAATTCCCGGATGGTTTTAAGCGAAGCATCAGGGTCGTGAAACGGCAAGCAGAGCAGTGTTCGGATGCGTTTTTCACCGGGCAGAATGGTTCGAGTAAACCAGCGATTGTAGGCAAAGGTCATTCCCGTGACGATGTCGGGCTCCGGATGCAAGCCCATTTCGAGCATGGGCTGCGGGAACACGACTTGCATCTTAATTCCCATTGAGTCCATGGCACGGCGAATGAGGGTCAAATCGCGGTGCTCTTCCGACGGCTCCACGTGTTCGGCCAGTGCGGCCTGGTGCGGAATCCGGCCGAAGACATCCTGGAAAGTGAGACCTGCGGTGTGGTTGCTGAAGGCAAGCCTGCGCGCGTTAGGCCAGTCCTCGGTCATGACCTTCGCGTTGTGACGGAGCACGGGATTTTCGAGGTGATCGAGAATCTCGTGCCAGGAATCAAATTCTACGTGGTGTGCATCCACATCGACGATAAAATAATCGTCCAAGTGATAGCGCGCAATGTCGCGGCGCGCGTTGGCGAGAATTTCACGCGAGTCCGTGCGCGTAGTAATCTGCTGTACCGGATGCTCGCGCGCTGTCGTCGTGCCGTTTAGCGTCTTGGTTGTACCCATAACTCAATCCTCATTCCCACTACGCCCTTCGTAGCTGCTTGCTCTCTTGTGGCCCGGCTGATCCGCCGTCCGCGAAAACCAAAGCGCCAAATCGAAAGGGTTCAAGCGGTGGGCGCGGAGCAAAGCGGACGCGACGACGATCGCTTCGGTGGTGGAAACGGTGTCGTCGATGACGGGAGTAGTTTCCGCGCCGGGCGTCGCTTCTTCGACCCTCGCTGCATAGAGTTTTACAGCGCCACTCATGAGGTTCGCCAACTCCTCCGCCCGCAACTCGCCCACCTCGCCCGCCTCGATCGTACGCTCGATTTGCGCTCTGAGCTCTTCGATGAGCGCAGACAACTTCCCCGATGGCTCAGACGGTGACATAAATTCCGTCGGTGGATTCCTCGACTGCCACGCGAATCAGCCGCGCCGCAGGCCTGCCCGGATGCACTCCCGTTTTGATGTCGTATTCAAATCCATGCCAGGGGCAAACGATATGCGGGTGCGAGGCGTCAAACGCTAGGCCGTGGCTCTCCCCGCCCGGATCGATCACCTCGGTGACGCGAGCGATCATCTTCCCCTGGCAAACCGGACCGCCCTGATGTGCGCAGACATTTTCCCAGGCGTAGAGAACGCCATCGACGCGAAAAATGCCAATCGTTTTGTCGCCGACGTCGACGACCAGCCGACCACCCTCCGGCACGCGGTCGCTCCGGCCCACGTAGGCTCGTTCCGATGTGGTGGGCATATTCCTCCTGGTGCAGTCGCGAACGGAAACCCGCAGCCCAAAAAAAAAGCGCTACGGGAGCATTACACAGCAAGCCACGAGTCTCGCGCGTATTGTATGACGCGAGGTGGCCGTTATCAACTTACGCTCTCAGAGACGGTTGTGATATACCCCTTGCTCAATGTTTGAGCAGGTCCTCAATCCGACGGGCCATCTTTGGTCGACGATCTCGGTCGCGCTCGTGCCACTCGTCGCCCTCATCGTGATGCTCGCAATTTTTCGACTCACAGCGTGGCTGTCGACCATTTTGGGCGGGTTGATCACCATCGGGTTGGCCGTAACCGTCTGGCACACTCCTCTGGCCAACGCTATGAGGTCCTATCTATTTGGAGGGCTCACCGGTATATGGTCGATTGACTGGATCACCTTCTGGGGTCTGATGATTTTCAACACCCTCGTCTTGACCGGGAACTTTCAGCGCTTCGAGGGATGGATGATTCATCACGCTACAGCTGATGTTCGCATTCAAACGATCATGCTGGCATGGGCGTTTGGCGCGTTGCTGGAAGGACTGGTGGGGTTTGGATATCCCTGGGCCGTGATCGTGCCGATCCTCACGGGCCTAGGGATTGCGGATTTGGAGGCGATCCGCGTGGCTGCGCTGGCCAACAATGCGCCCGTCTCCTACGGAGCACTGGGTGCACCGATCATCGGACTGGCGGCTGTCACGAGCCTGCCGCTGATCGCGCTGTCGGGCTCGATCGGCAATGTGGTTGCTATTTTGGCGCTCTTGCCGCCTTGGGTACTGATCTTTCTCGTCAGTGGGTGGGAGGGCGTCACGGAAGCTTGGCCCCTGGCAATCGTGGGTTCGCTCTCCTACATCGCCGGGCAATGGCCGGTAGCGCACTACCTGGGTCCTTATCTGCCAGATATCAGCGGGGCATTGGTCTCCTTCTGGATCCTCTTCTTGTTCGTAAAAATCTGGCGTCCGCAGACGATCCGCGGATTCGGCGGCCTCAGGCTGGAACCGGCTGCGGCGTCGCCGGCTGAAGGGGGGGAACCATCGTCGGTCGGCGAGGTGTTCCTTGCCTGGGTACCCTACATCGTGCTCATCTTGGTGGTCGTTCTGTGGACGGGCCCGTGGTCGAAATTGCCGGCCATCAGCGTGTTCAGGATGTCTATTGCGGCGAAATCCTCCATCACGCAAAAACCGATCGCCTCGGTGTTCAACTTCACGCCGCTCAGCGGCGGTACATCGATTCTGGCTTCGTGGCTTGTGATTCTGACTATTTTGCGGCCAAGCAGGGCCACGTTGAGGCGGGTGTTTCTGCGGACGTTTCAACAAATCTGGGGGGCGCTGCTGGTTGCGTTCTTTATTTTCGCGCTGGCGTATGTCTTCGTCTATTCGGGAATGGCAAACTCACTCGCCTACGGTCTTTCGAAGATCGGCATCTTTTTTGTGGTCTTGGCCCCTATCCTGGGCTGGATCGGAGTCGCGCTATCCGGCAGCAACACCTCTACCAATGCCATGTTCGGTCCCGTACAAATGGTTACCGGACGACTGTTGAATCTCCCCGTCCTGCTGCTGCCGACATTTAACTCGGTGGGTGCGGAAGTCGGAAAACCGATTGCGCCTCAGACTGCGAGCGTCGGGGTATCAACGAGCAAGTTTGTTCGCAGCGAGGGCCAGGTTATTCGGCACAACATGGGATGGACGTTGGTCCTGCTGGGCTATTTGATTGTGATCGCTCTGCTGTTCTACTACTTCTTTCCGCGTTCGATGTCGCTTTAAGGCTTCCTCACTGTACGGCTTCGGCTAGGACGACGTCGGGAGCCACCTTGATCGTTGGTGCCAAGCTGACACGCGCCGTAATCGAACGGGCAATCAAGCAGTTTCCCTCTGCCTTCTCGAGCAGCCGGGCGCCCCGGTCGCGATCTTCCTCACGTGTGATTTTCAAAGCGGGGCGCAGTTGAATCTCCGTGAACTTCCATCCGCCTCCCTCCTTTTCGACTACGCCTTCGGCCTCCACCTCGAGAGAGAAGAAATGGAACTTCGAGAGATCCGACATTCCAGAAAATGTGCTCACGTAGCAGGACACGAGAGCCGCCACGAAGAAGTGTTCCGGCGTCCAGACATGTGCCTCTCCCGAGAATTCGGGCGGCGCACTGAAAATAATGGGCGACGGAATTTCGTCCGATGCAACTACGCCGGAGCGCACTCTGGTCGCTTTGGCTCTCACTTCATATCGATGCGTCGTCTCCATGGCGCACCCTCACTTTCAGGGCCTTACAAGAAATATTTAGGCAGCCGCGGCTTGCGCCTTGAGACCGGACTCGTTGCGGATCACCACAATCGAGCCTTGTGTGGCGATCAGATCCTTGCACTTAAAGTCGGTCATCGTGCGAGTTACTGTCTCTCGGGAGATGCCCACGATTTGAGATATCTCCTCGTGAGTCAGGCCGAG
>Ga0187769_10000137_pt1 | contig 38878 bp, 40 predicted proteins | sample 0116_SJ02_MP02_1_FD_133140 | JGI IMG/M metagenome (GOLD analysis project Ga0187769, IMG submission 133140) | Tropical peat soil microbial communities from peatlands in Department of Meta, Colombia - 0116_SJ02_MP02_10_MG | ecosystem: Environmental > Terrestrial > Soil > Wetlands > Peat | place...
CTGACCTTACCTCTGCTCACCCAGCGCATCAGAGACTGTGTTTCGGCCGAAGTCCCCTGCGTGGCCCCCATCAGGTTGGTCCCCTTGTAGAATAGGAATCTCAGGTCTATCTTGCTGTCATACCCGGTTGTCGCTCCGCTGGTCACCAGCGTCCCTCCCAACTTCAGAAGCGCCACCTCTTGGGGGAAGTGCGTCTTCCCGATGTGCTCGAAAACGACGTCCACCCCCTTCTTCTTCGTGTACTCTCTGACCTTCTGGAACCAGTCCTCCTTTCTGTGGTTGACGACGAAATCCGCGCCCAGCGCCCTGCACCTCTCCTCCTGGGCGTCGTTACCAACGGTCGTGATGACTTCGCACCCGTACAGTTTCGCGATCTGAATACCCAGGGTGCCTACTCCGCTTCTTCCCCCCATGACGAGGACGGTCAGGCCCGGGTGTATCCCTGCTCTCCCTACCAGGGCGTGCCACGCCGTCATCCCCGCCATCGATACAGCCGCGGCGTCGTTGAAGGTGACGTTGTCCTGCAGCTTTACCACATTGACCTCAGGGAGGTGTGTGTACTGAGCGAATCCTCCCCAAAGCGGCCCCGACTCAAACCCCCATATCCTACGCTCAGGACAATCGAATTCCCTTCCCGAGGTGCACATCTCGCAGGTGCGACAGCTCATGTCGGAGTGCGAGACTACCCTGTCCCCCACCTTCAGCTTTCTCACGTTCTCCCCCACCTCAGTGATTTCGCCCGCAGCGTCGCTCCCAGAGATGTGAGGTAGAGGCACCTTGGTTGGTTCCCCCCTGATCGCCCACAGATCGTTATAGTTGTACGACGCAGCTTCTATCCGAAGGACCACCTCATCCGCCCCGGCCTTCGGCATTTCGACGTCCTCGATTCTGACGACCTGGGTCGGGTCCTGAGAATAATCGCGGAAGACTGCCGCCTTCAACTCGCTTGCCTCCTCCCCTCCGAGTTAGTCAAAACGTTCCCGGCATTAGGGAAATCGCACGAATAGGAGCTTTCCCTAACAGGTGTCCTGATGCGGACAGCGCAGGAATACAAAGAGAGCCTGAGGAAGATGAGGCCGAACGTCTACAAGTTTGGCGAGCTGATAGAGGATGTCACGACCCACCCAGCAGCGAGGAGGGCTGTGGAAGGACACGCCCAAATCTTCGACGCTGCGCAGAGAGGGGAATACAGGGACCTTCTGACGACGATCTCCTCGCTCTCTGGAGAGAGGGTCTCTCGTTATTTGTCCGTGGTGGGATCCGCCGAGGATATGGTCGCGAACGTCCGGATGAAGCGTCTGATGTTCAACCTTACCGGAACCTGTACCGGAGGCCGGTGCGTCGGCTTCAACGCCATCAACTCCATGTGGGCCGCTACCTACGATATGGACAACGAGCTGGGGACCGACTATCACGCGAGGATCAGGGGGTGGCTCGTGAAGGCTCAGCAGGAGGACGTTGCTCTGGCAGGGGCGCTCACCGACCCGAAGGGGGACAGGTCGAAGAGGCCGATCGAGCAGAAGGACCCAGACATGTCTCTCAGGATGATAGCGAAAGACGCAGACGGAGGGATCGTGGTCAAGGGGGCGAAGGTGATGATCGCAGGAGCGGCCGAGGCCAACGAGGTCTTCGTTCTCCCCGGGAGTGGGTACAAGGATGGGGAGAGCGATTACGCCATTTCGTTCGTCATTCCCAGAGACATCCAGGGGCTAACGGTGGTCGAGGCGCGGCACCCCTCAGACGGCCGCGACATGGAGTCAGGTTTCGACAACCCAGTGGAGCTGGGAGGGATTACTCAGGGATATCTCCTCTTCCAGGACGTCCGTGTGCCCAGAGAAAGGGTCTTCATGGCCGGGGAGTGGAAGTACTCCCTCAAAGCCGTGCTGAACTTCATCGCACCCTACAGGTCTGCTATCGGGGGGTGTGTGGCCGGGCAGGGGGATGTGATGGTGGGCGCGGCAGCCCTTATGGCACGGGCCAACGGATTGTCCGAGAAGGTCTTCAAGGATAAGCTTGTACAGATGACTGTAAACAACGAGACCACATTCGGCATGGGGGTCGCCGCCGCCGTATTGGGCAAGCTCCACCCGTCGGGCGTATGGATTCCCGACGCCAAGCTGGCTAACGTCAACAAGGTCCACGTGGCCACACTGCCCTATGAGACGAAGAGGCTTGCCCAGGACATCGCGGGGGGGATTGCGGAGACAGGTTGCCTCCCGTCATCCCAGGACATCAATTCGCCCCTCTACGGAGATCTCCTTCAGAAGTACCTGAAGGCTGGGACGGACGGTGAAACGAGGGCGAAAGCTGCTAGGCTGGTAGAGTGGCTGACCATAGGGGAAGGGGTCCCGGGCTGCATGCACGGTGGGGGCTCCCCCGATGGCGCGAAGCTGATGATCAACGCAGCGGCAGACATAGAGGCGAACGTTAGGCTCGCTAGAAGGGTAGCCAACCTCAAGGAAGTCCCCGCTCCGGAAAAATAAAAGGGCGTTCGGCTCAGATCAGAGGATCCTGCGCGGAACGAATGGTCTGATCCGGGAATCGCTCCCCCTTGGGCCCTATGATGCTGAGCTGAGAAGAGGAGCCGCCGCGAACACCTTGGTATCGTTAATCAGGTTGGCGATCCTGGAGTACTCGTTGGGCTCGTGGGGGACGTCGTCGATGGTGCTCCACACGGCCGTAGGAATCCCCTCCCTCCTGAACAGGTTTCCAACCGTCTGCCCCCCGATTCCCACGAACCGAGGTTTCACCCTGGAAATTTTGGAGACCGCGCTGGCGAGCAGAGTCGCAACGTCGCTGTCGTCGGGTGTGGCGGGGCCTGCGGGCTCCTTCTGCACCTCCTCGAACTTTATGGTGGCGTGGTACTTCTTTTCGAATTGCCTGACCTTCCCCTTAATGTCCGCCTCTACGTCGTCCAGACTGTACACCGGCAGTACCCTGCAGTCGAAGTAGAACACATCTACACCGGGAATGGTGTTCACGTTCCCGACATTCGATTCCTTCTTGGTCGGCTCGAAGGAGGAGACGGGATAATCAAAGAGCTTGTTCCGCTTCCTGTACTTGCCGTTGAGCATGTCATCCAGCTCTATTGCCAGCCTCATGCCTATTCTGTTCGCGTTTAGCCCCTTCTTTGGGAGACTCGCGTGGACCTGCTTCCCCTCCGTCGTGACCTTCATCCAGAGGAGACTCTTCTCTGCTATCTCGATGTCTGTCCCTCTCGGCGAGCCCGCATCCGGCACGACGATGAGGTCGCTTTCCTTGAAGAGGCGGCGTTTCAATAGTTGTTTGATTCCATAGTTGCTGGCGAACTCCTCGTCAGCCACGAACCATACGCCAACGTTGTATGGGAGCGACAACTCGAGCTTCTTCAGTGTCAGGAGGGCAAAGAGGGAGGCCACCAGCGACTGTCCGTCGTCCTCGGCGCCCCTGGCGAAAACCTTCCCGTCTTTTATCGTGGGCTCGAATGGGTCTGTCTTCCAGAGGTTCCTGCTCCCCTCCGGGACGGTGTCCATATGAGAGATGTACCAGAGGTTGCGCTTTTCGTCTTTGCCTCCCACCTTCGCTGACAGGTTCGGTCGTACCCCTCCCGGCACCCCCGAGTCCTCGACATCCACTCGTGTTACTTGAAGCCCATTGTTCTTCATGAAGCTCTCGAGAAAGTCGGCCCTCTCTTTTTCTCCAGGCCCGCCCATCCTAGGATTCACAGCGTTGATTCTCAGCATCCGGACAAAGAAGTCCTGGATCGCCTGTGTGTTTCCGTCCACACTTGCCGTCACCCTCCCAATCGGTTCTTCTGGAACCATCCCAATCCCAAGCGGCTCCCCGAGCCTAAATATGTCATGCGCATGATGTGACCCCGCAGGAAGCACACCCTCGCGGATCTCTCCTTCATGCATCGGCGACCTGAACTAAGCAAGCCTATGAGGTCCCTTCCGCAATCGAACGCTTATCTTGGAGAAGTTACTTGCCCTCTGTGAGCTTCCTCCCATGGCCAAAGAGACACATCAGGGTGAGCCGATGGGCCAGGACACTCGTTTTGTCCTAGGCGCGGGAAGGTACGTCGATGACATCAAGATGGAGGGGATGCTGCACCTCCACATCGTCAGAAGCCCGTACGCCCGGGCTCGCGTCCTCTCCGTGAGTGGTGGTATAACCGGACACGAGTTCAAGGCCGACATGACTTCCGTCGGCGAAGACGCAGGAGGGGAGGCGACGGTCCCGTTTCCGGCCCTTGCAACTGAATTCGTGAATTACGTGGGGCAGCCGGTGGCCGCTGTTCTAGGGAAGGATAGGTATGAGGCCGAAGACAAGGCGGAGGAAGTTGACGTCCAGTACGAGCCGCTCAGACCAGTAATGGACCCCGAGGAGGCAGTCACAGCGGAGCCCATCCACCCGGCCATGACTAGCAATGTTTCTACAGAGAGCACCCTGGGTCATGATTTCACAATCAAGGCACCCGTCGAAATCGAGGAGACCCTGAGGATGGCTCGGGTCGTCCCCAACCCGCTCGAGCCGAGAGGGCTAGTGGCAAACTACGACGGCTCGCTTCTGACGGTGCATGCCTCCACCCAGTCTGTGTTCTCTTGGAAGGAGGGGTTCGAACAGTCACTTGGCTTGAAAGAGGGCCAGGTAAGGGTCATCCAGATGGACACCGGGGGTGCCTTTGGGTCGAAGGGGGGCATTTATCCGGAGTACCTTGTCGCCGCATACGCCACGATGAAGATGAGGCGCCCCGTCAAATGGGTCGAGAGCCGTTACGAGCACCTGATGGCGACCGACCAGGGGCGCGGATCTCGTGCGAAGATGAAACTCTACGCCGACCGTGAGGGGAGGGTGAAGGGTTTGAAGGCCGACCTGCTCGTGGACGGGGGAGCCTATCCGATAGGTGGCGCCACGTGGTCGCCCTGGTGGATTGCGTTCCAGCTCACCGGCGCCTACGCCATGCCAAGGGCCTACGCGGTAACCAGGGGCGTATTGACGAACAAAGTCATCATGGGTCCCTACAGAGGCGCCGGGAGGCCCGAGGCGGCATACTACATGGAGCGGATGATGGACAGGCTCGCCGACGAGACGAGCCTGGACCAAGCCGAAGTCAGGCTTAGGAACGCCACCACGGAGCCTAACAAGTCTCCGTTCGGGCTGAGGATACCTGCATCGAAGCCCTTCCTGAAGGAAGCCTTCTCCGCACTCGGATACTCCAAGAGAAGGAAGAAGGGGAGAGTTGGCTTGTCGTGCTTCGTCCTGATTCCGGCCGCCGAAGGGGGGGAGTCAGCGAAGGTGGCTGTGCGGGGAGGGAGGGTGAAGGTCTGGGTGGGGGGCAACCCCCAGGGACAAGGGCATGATGTCTTCGCCAAGCGGCTGGTCAGGGAGGAACTTGGCGTTCGTGAGACCCTCATCGACTATGAGCACGCCGACACAGGGGTCCTCACTGACGGGGTAGGAAGCTGGGGGAGCAGAACCGCAATGCTCGGTGGAGGGGCGATAGTCGAAGCATGTAGGAAGCTGAGGGTCAAAGCGAAGAAGAAACTCGGCCGCCGCTACTCGGTCTCTGCCCTCCTGAAGGGAGAATTTGAGGCGGAGGTCCTCTTTGAGACAAAAGAACGGCTCAACTCCTTCGGTGCCAACCTGGTCACAGCCAGGGTCAATCAGATGGGCATGGCGTACATCTTCGAAGTCGTTTCCTACTACGATGTGGGGAAGGTCCTGAACCCAAGCATGGTGAGGAGCCAGATTATCGGAGGGTCGGCTCAGGCCCTTGGCGAGGTTCTTTACGAAAGGGCGGCATACAGCGAAACCGGCCAGCTCCTGACCGCCACTCTCGCAGATTCCGGGGTCCCCCACTCGACCGAGATGCCACGGTTCGTTGTCATGACTGCAAACCACCGGTCTTCCCTCCCGCACGGCGCGAAGGGGGTGGGAGAGAGTCCAACCATAGGCGTCCCGCCCGCTGCAGTGCGAGCCCTCGAGCTCGCCCTGGGGACGAGACTCCTCAACCTACCCATCGAGAGCGAACAGCTCTGGGCTGTTCCCCTGCCCCAGGTCAGCGGCTAGGCCCGTTCGAGCTTCTGTCGGAAGCAGTCGAAGAATTCCCTTATGATTCTCTCGGCTTGGGCGTCCATAAGCCGCTGACCTAGCGAGGCAACCTTCCCGTTCACCTGGACATCTGTCTGCCATCTCATGGAGGCACCCCCGCCCTCCCCGGGAGATATCGCTAGGAAGATTTCCATGTCCACCGCGCTGCCGAGCCCTGTCCCGTGGACTGCAAACTTTGCGCCCGACCCGGCTTCCCTCTCGATTGTCCTAAAGCGCAAATTGAAGTCGCCTCTGATGAAGGACACCCCCACCCTGACCACCGCATTGAATTCATCGGGAGACTTTACTTCGAGCTTCTCGAGCCCAGGCATACAGCCCGCAACTTCCTTGGGGTCGGTGACAAGGGCGTAGACGCGTGATCCTGGAGCGCGAGTTTCGAACCGCCCTTCGAAATGCATTTTCCGAACATCCTGTCTCCACAATAATATAAACCGAGGCATGGAGATTGTCGCGCACCTTTGATACCGCCCTCCTTCGAATATGCTTCCCCTAAGAGCCTGTCCGAGGCCGTGGACCTCCTTGCCAGTCGAGGTGAGGGGGCCAAGGTTCTCGCGGGCGGTCAGAGCCTTATCCCACTGATGAAGCTCAGGCTTGCATCTCCTACTTTGCTCGTCGATATCAATAGGATACCGGGCCTGAACCGTATCGAGGAGTCGGAAGATTTTCTGAGAATTGGGACGCTGACTCGCATGACCGAAGTCGAAGCGTCGACCCTTATCAGGGAGCGCTATCCCGTCATGCACGATGCGTCCGAGGTGATTGGTGACCCACTGGTCAGGAACCTTGGCACAGTTGGCGGGAACATCTCACATGGCGACCCGAACAACGATATGCCTGCTGTCATGCTCGCGCTTGACGCAGAATTCGTAGCCGTCGGGCCCGCCGGCGAGAGGGCAATCAAAGCGCGGGACTTCTTCTTGGATTCGTTCACGGTCGCACTCAGCCACGACGAGATACTCAGGGAGGTCCGTGTTCCCCGATGTCGGCCAAGGAGCGGAGGATGCTACCTGAAGTTGGAGCAGAAGACGGCTGACTTCGCAACTGCAGGGGTGGCAGTACAAGTGAGACTGGCGAAGGGAGGCGAGTGTGAGGAGATTGGGGTCGGGCTCACAGCCGTCGGCCCCACGGCCATCAAGGCTAGAAAAGCAGAAGATTGGATGAGGGGGAAGAGGTCGTCTGACTGCGCGGCCGTTCAGGAACTCTCCCGGCTCGTTGCCGAGGCGTCCAGTCCTTCGACGGACTTGCGCGGCTCGTCTACCTACAAGAAGCGAGTCGTTGCCCTTCTCGTGAACAGGGCGTTCACGAGGGCGTGCGAGAGAGCTGGAGGTGCGTCGTAGGTTGGCTAGCAAGATTCCGATTACGGTGACTGTGAACGGTGCCAAGAAAGAGGCCGAGGTGGAGCCCCGTCTTCTCCTTGTCCATTTCATCAGGGAGGACCTGGGGCTCACGGGCACGCACGTCGGCTGCGACACCTCAAACTGTAGCTCCTGCGCCGTCCTGATGGACGGGAAGGCGGTAAAGGCGTGCACGGTTCTCGCGGTCCAGGCGAACCGCAGAGAAATACTGACGGTGGAGGGTCTGTCCGAGGGAGACAAACTGCACTCTGTTCAGGAGGCATTTCTCGCCAAGCACGGGCTTCAGTGTGGCTTCTGTACCCCTGGGATGCTGATGTCTGCCTATGCCTTGCTAAAGGAGAATCCTCACCCGACAGAGGAGGAGATCAGGAGGGGGATTTCAGGGAACATCTGCAGGTGCACCGGGTACGCTCAGATAATCGAATCCGTGCAGCAGGCCGCGCGCGGCAAGAGGTGGCAGACGCAGGAAGCAAGCAGGCGAACCGAAACAGACCAGGCAGTCTAATAGGACTTCGATTGCAAGTTTCCAAGTAGTCGGCCGACCCGAAGGGTCAGATTGACAGGGGATCCCTTCTGGGCTTCTCAGACTTGGGAATCGTCGCCACGGCTTTTAATTCGAACCCAGTCATGTTGGTCGATGTCGACCATCGAAAACAGGAGAAAGGGGAGCGCCGCGGTTTTGTTCGCAACTCGATTCGGCACAACCGAGATTGTGGCAAGAGCCTTCGAACGTGGATTGAAAGGGGCCGGGATTGAGACAGTTTGCGCCCGGACAAGCGACATTACCCCCAACTCGCTGCGGGATTACGACCTAATCTGCCTGGGTGGGCCCACCGAGGTGCTCACGGCCACCAGGGAAGTGAAGGATTTCCTGCGTGGCATTGGAAACTTCAACGTGGGAGGGAAGTTCGGGTTTGCATTCGACACCAAACTGGATTCCAGGTTTTCGGGAAGCGCAGCCAAGTACATCGAGCATGCGCTCGACGACAGTGGCCTGCACATGATTGCCGACAGGCAATCGGCGATCGTCATCTCACGGAAGGATGGGGGCAAGATAGTCGGCGCTGACCTGAAGGAGGGAGAGGAGAGGAGGTTCGAAGAACTTGGGGCCCGCCTAGGGAAAGCCACAGAGGAGGCCCTTGAGAAGATTCAAGGGAGTGCACAGCGGCAAAGATAAGACTCTCGGGTCGAGGAGGTCGTTTGTATTGGTCAGGAAGAAAGCCTCCAGGATAGGCGGTCTGTTCACGGCGCTCATCACCCCCTTCGACGGCAAAGGCAGAGTCGACGTAGAGCGCCTCTCTGACCTCGTTAGGTTCCAGATTTCCGGAGGAGCGGACGGCATCTATCCATGTGGCAGTACCGGTCTGGGGCCAATGCTGAGCCTCTCCGAGAGGAAGCAGGTAGCGGAAACGGTGGTCAGGGCTGCCCACGGGAGGGTGCCTGTGGTGGTCCAAGTGGGGTGTGTCGACACTGGGTCCACCGTCGAGCTGGCGAAGCACGCAGAGAAAATCGGGGCATACGCCGTCGCTAGCCTCACGCCGTTCTACTATAAGCCCGGTGACAAGGCAGTTTTCAAACACTTCGAAGCAATCAAGGGGGGAGTGGGCATACCAGTCCTTGCCTACAACATCCCTCAGTTCACGGGAAACAACCTCCTGCCCGCAACGGTTGCCCTGATGGCGAGGGATGGAACCATCCAAGGGATCAAGGACTCTTCCCAGAATCTCCTGCAGCTAGAAGACTTGATCGGAGCAGTCCCCGAAGACTTCGTTGTGATGAACGGCACCGAGGAGTATGGGCTGTTTGCAATCATGGCCGGGGCCGACGGTTTGGTTTCAGGCGGAGCAAGTGCTCTCCCGGAGCTGTTCAAGTCCATGGTTGCGGCAGAAAGGAAGGGGGACCACAGGGCGGCCATAGCGGCCCAGAAAACGATACTGAAGGTGAAGGAACTGACCAAGCCAAGCCCCATAGCAGCCTACTACTCTATCCTCCGCGAAAGGGGGATGGATTGCGGGGTTCCCCGGCCACCATTCCTTCCATTGGATGGAGCGAACGCAGACAGGACTATCAGGGGCCTGAAGGATCTAGGGCTTATCAGAGGCTAAGGGCCCGCGAGCTCTCTGTGCCGAAAGCATGAGACGAGGTGGTCGTTCACCATTCCTGTGGCCTGCATATGTGCGTAACAAATTGTAGGCCCCACGAATCTGAAACCTCGGCGAACCAGGTCCTTGCTCATGGCCTCTGACTCTGGGGTGGCCGCCGGGATATCCCGCAGTTTCTTCCACTTGTTCACTCTCGGCATACCTCCCACGAAGGTCCAGATGTAAGAGTCGAAGCTCCCGAATTCTCTCTGCACCCCGATGAAGGCCTTGGCGTTCTGGATAGCCGAGTTGATTTTCAGCCTGTTCCGGATGATGCCTGGGTTCTGGAGGAGTCTTCGGACGGCCCGACCGTCGAACCGGGCCACCTTGACCGGGTCGAACTCCTCGAAGGCGCGCCTGAAGTTCTCCCGTTTCCTGAGAATAGTCCCCCAGCTCAGTCCTGCCTGAGCGCCCTCGAGCACGAGGAATTCGAATATTGTTCTGTCATCGTGGACTGGGACTCCCCACTCCGTGTCATGGTACTGCCTGTAGAGGGGATCCTGAAGGCTCGCCCAGTCGCATCTTCTGAGCTCGCTCATGTTGAGCCTGACCAGATCCTACCAGCTGGGAAAAATGCCTTTCTATCGGGAGGTGCCTCGTTCACGATGTGCCGACCTGTCCGAAGTGTGGGAAACTCATCAGCCCTAAGAAGTATAGGCGCCACATCGAGCGATGTGGCAAGTCACACAGGCACGAGACGCGGCCTCTGCCACCAGGACAGGACAATTACTACATGCGCATGTGATTGCTTAAAACACCCCAGAGTTCCGGCCTTCACAGGTGCCCTGGTCGTATAGCGGGTCACGCCCATACAAAGGTCAGTATGCTGCCCTGTCAACAAACCACTGATTGGCAGAACGGCAGCGACCCGGGTTCGAAATCGCACCGACGAAAATCCCGGCCAGGGCGCCACCTATGCATTGACAGCGCCCGATATCCATACCCGTTCGCGTTGTGAGGCCGAAGGGGGGATACCTTCATTCGGCGAGCACTCTACAATCCGTAAATAACACAACAGGTTCCTTCGCGAGTGAGTGGAATGCCAGTCAAAAAAATAATTGAATTGGTAGGAAGTTCGCCCAGGGGCTGGGAGGAAGCAGTTGGAAGCGCGGTGAAGGAAGCGGCCAAGACGGTCAGAAACATCACGAGTGTTCATGTGGTGGCCTACACAGGCAAAGTGCAAAGGAACAGGATTGTTGAATACCGAGCCCTTGTAAGAATCGCTTTCACTGTAGAAAGAGGCTCCGCCTCAGACTGACCCACGGTCGTGTGTTCAGGGCCTGATCCGGGCGAGACGCGACCGCATGACCCCTCAGTTGGCGCGCTTAACATTCGTGGGTTAAGCTCGGCCATGGCGCCACCTGTGCATGGATGGCGCCCTGCATCCAGATCCTTGGTTCCAGGTTCGCTTTAGGCAGGGTTTAGCCAGATGATGTTCCCGTCAGGGTCTTCGAACTGGGCGAACACCCCCCATCCTTCGTCCTTGGGTGGGTGGGGGAACTTCACCCCCTTGGCTCTGAGTTCTTCGTAGGTTTTTGCGATGTCCTTGGTGGACAGCGCGATACCTGTATTCCCCTTCTCAAGGTTCTTGCTTTGGCACAGGTGAAGCACTGTCTTCGAACCCTTGGGGGCGACTGTAATCCAGTGCCCATGTGTGTCCCTGGGCTCCAGCCCCAGCACTTCGGTGTACCACTTCAAGGCCTTCTTCGAGTCCGAGACAACGATGGCCACGTCTACGATGCCGTTTATCATAGGTCGGCACGCTGACAGGACGCGGATAAGCCTGCCGCTTGGGTTAATCGTACGGCCGATATGGTCTTTCGAATTAGGCGGCTTACAATTCATCGGTTACGCCCGGCCAGAGTACCTGCTCCTCACGCTAGGGACCGTCACGAGACTACCGTTTGCCCGACACTGGCTCGAACAGGCGACTGTCGCCGGCAGCCACTAGTAAGTCCATCTGCAAACCGGATTCTACATTCATTTTTCTTATTACGTGCAGAACCCCGTTTTCGCCGTCTCGTTTGGCTGCCAGTGACGGTTGCAGGTGAGTTTCCCCGTGGTGGAGTTCTTCCTAGCCATTTTCCTGATGCTTGCCAGCGCTTGGCTGCTGGGGGAGTTGCTCCAAAGGTTTGGGCAGCCCGCCCTCGTGGGTCAGCTTCTTGCAGGGGTTCTCATTGGACCCTCATTGCTGAACTTGGTCCAGCCGACCGCTGACCTGGCCACGACGGAGAACGTCGCCCTCTTCTTCATAATGCTGCTGACGGGCCTCGCCGTCGAACCGGCCAGGATAATCGCCGCCGGCCGGCGCGGGATGCTAGTGTCATCAATCTCATTCGTCATCCCCTTCATCGCAGGCTATGAGATCGCCCAGGCATTCGGAGTGGGGTGGATCAGCTCGCTCTCGGTGGGCCTGACTGTTTCCATAACCGCCGTTCCCGTCAACGCAATCATACTGATGGAGCTCGGCCTGCTGAACACGGAGCTCGGGGCAACGGTAATAGCCGCCGGAGTAGTCGACGACGTGATTTCCTTCGTGGCGCTGGGAATCATCCAACAGTTCGGCGGGAGCGACCCAGCGGCCGACTTCGCGAACGTCGCCGTGGCCCTAGTCAAGGTGGCAGCATTCCTTGGCGCGGTGATGGCCCTGGAACACATTATTCGAAAGAACATTCGGCGCTCCCGTGAATGGACCGAAGGACTCGCAGGGAGGTTGCGAACCCCCGGCTCCTACTTTGCGATGCTCCTTGTCTCAGCGGCAGGGATATCATTGTTGGCCGAGCTGGCGGGGCTGCAGTTGGTGGTGGGTGCGTTCTTCTCGGGGCTCCTCCTCAACGAGCTTGCAACCGAAGATAAGCTGGAAAAGGCAGTGGAAGTCATCCGGGGGACCACGTTCGGCTTCTTCGGCCCAGTTGCGTTTACTTTCATAGGGACTGAATTCATCCTCTCCTCCATAAGCGGGATGTCCCTCTTCGTTGTCGCCCTCCTTGTTTTCGCTGTGGCGAGCAAGTTCGTCGGCGGCTATGTTGGGGCTGCGCTCGGTCGGTTCAGATCCTCGGAAAGTGCGACGATTGGCTTCCTGATGAACTCTCGAGGATTCGTGGAGCTCGTCATAGCCGCGACGGCGTACCAGCTGGGACTGATTAATCAAACAATCTTCTCCATAGTCATAGCAGTCGGAATAATCACCACCATTATCTCCCCCATCGCTTCGAGGGTTGCGATACGGAGAATGCATGTTTCGGCCGCCGGGTCTCCTGAAGTTGAATAGGCACCTCACGGTGTGAACGTAGCGGGCCTCGCTTCCGGAAAGCAGCTGCTTCTTTCGGAGGAATGGCGTCTAGACAAATGAGAACGCCCGATTGAGTCTCGGATCGAGAGGTGTTTCCCACTCTCCACTCGGGTCTTATATACGCCACAAACGCGCGCGCCCTCTGCCTGTTCAATCGCTTGAAATCAGCACTATTCCGCAGGGGAGAGCGACGGCGTCGGTTCGAGGAGGCTTGACCCTGGAGAGCTTCGACGAACTGAGGATTAAGCCAGTGGTCAAGAAGGGCGTTGACGCCGCTGGGTATAGGAGGCCCTTTCCTATACAGGCGGAGGCCATAGGTCCTCTGCTGGAGGGAAGAAACATCATTGGCCAAGCCAAAGCGGGTTCTGGGAAGACACTCGCCTTCGGCATTCCTCTGATTCAGGCTGTGGACGAGAACCAGCCCTGGGTCCAGGGGCTCGTCCTCTCCCCTACCAGGGAGCTTGCGGTACAAATCACGCTCGAACTACAGAAGATAGCCTCCTACACGAGAGTGAGCATAGTCACGATCTACGGCGGCCAGTCGATGAACGTTCAGCTCGACGCCCTTCGGCGCGGGGCCCACGTCGTTGTCGGTACCCCGGGGAGGACGATTGACCACATCAGGCGCGGGACTCTGAGGCTAGACGCAGTGCGCTTCGTCGTATTGGATGAAGCAGACGTAATGCTCGACATGGGCTTCATTGACGACGTCGACTACATCCTCGACAAGACCCCGCCGGGAAGACAGATGAGCCTGTTCTCGGCAACAATGCCCACGTCCATCGTGCAACTCTCCCATAGGTACATGTCCGACGCGGTGAAAATCCTGGTCGACGAAAACGAGCCGTCGGCGGAAACTCTGGAACAGTTCTACGCCCGTGTGGAGAGGGACCAGAAGTTGGAGCTTCTGCTGGACATCCTAAGGAAGGAGAATAGGAAGAGCGCAGTCGTTTTCTGCAGGACGAGGCACGGCACCATAAGGCTGGCCAGGGAACTGGAGAGGAGGTTCATGAGCGTCGTTTCTCTGCACGGGGATCTGAGCCAGAAACAACGTGACCACTCGATGGCGCTCTTCAGGTCGGGGAGGGCAGACGTGCTCGTGGCCACGGACGTGGCAAGCAGGGGAATCGACGTGAGACAGGTCGACTGCGTCATCAACTTCGACGTTCCGGAAGACCCGACCATCTACTTCCACAGGGTAGGGAGGACCGCTAGGGCAGGGGATGTCGGCAGGTCCTACACTTTCGTCAGCCGGGAGGAAAGCGCGGACTTCGCCCGCATAGTAGCGCTTGCCAGGGCACCCATCAAGCCCCTTCGGGAAGAGGACTCGAGAGCCCCGAAGACTCCGACTCTCTCCTCGCGCGGCCCCAGACCTTGGCGCCACGGAGGGAGGGAAAGGCGAAGGGGCAACCCCCGTCACTTCCAAAGATATAGATGAGTGCGCTGGTGTGCGCGTCTCCGAGCCCTTAATATGCACGTTATTCGGGCGAAGGGTGAAACGCGTTGGGAAAGAGAAAAGTCCTCAGCGAAGCCAATCTGAAGGAGCTCGTGATGCCCCAGCAGGGGGAGATTCTAGGAAGGGCCATCAAGATGACTGGCGGGGACCAGGTGATTGTGAAGTGCGCTGACGGAGTTACCCGTCAGTGCAGGATAAGAGGGAAGCTGAAGCGGAGAATGTGGATCAGGGAGGGGGACGTCGTTCTCGTAGCCCCCTGGGACTTTGACAACAGCAAAGCGGACATCATCTGGAGATATATCAGGGCGCACATGGAATGGCTCGAAGCAAACGGATACCTGAAGGGCATTTAGGATAAGGACGTAAAACGCCCCTAAGCCCGCCCCAGGGTCGATGGAAAGGCAGGCTGATTTCGACATTGTGGTGGTCGGAGCGGGGGTCCTCGGTGTCACAATTAGCTACTGGCTCTCGTCCCTCTACGAGTGCAGAATAGCGCTCCTTGACACGGCGCAGGTAGCCGCAGCACACACCTCCACGCGCAACACAGGGGTCATCCACAGGCCGTTCTATCTGGACCCCGTGAAGAAGCGGATCTTCGCCCGGACTTCTCTAATCTCCCACCCGATGTGGGAGAGTCTGGCAAGGAAGGAGGGACTCCCTTGGAGACCCATAGGGACGTTCAACGTGGCAGCAGAGGAGAATGAGGTCGGTACACTGGAGAAATACAAACGCTGGGGAGTGGAGAACGGTATGGGAGGGAACGAGCTCGACCTGCTCGACGGGAGGGCGGTGCGGGAACTTGAACCTGAGGTGAATTGCCGAGCGGCGCTCGTCTCGAAGACTGACGTTTCGGTCGACTTCGGGGTCTTCACGCGATACCTGTGGAGGCATCTTTCTTCGAGAGGGGTGAGTTTTTTCGGGGGCCACAGTGTTGCGAAGATCGAAGAGAGGAACGGGTTAGCGAACACAGAATGTATGTCAAGTTCAGGACCTGACGCATTCCGCTCCCGGCTCCTCATCAACGCCGCGGGGGGTGGGTCCCTGAAGATTGCCCATTATTGCGGACTCGCGAAGCAGTACGCATCCCTCAACTTCAGGGGGGAATACTGGGTTGTGGACGAACCTTTCGCGTCAAAGGTCGCATCGAACATTTACCGTCCACCCAAGTTCCCTCAATACCCGTTCCTCGACCCGCACTTCGTGGTCCGTGCAGACGGTACCAGGCAGATCGGCCCGAACGCGGTACTTGTTCCGGGTCCCTACGTCTATTCGGGGATAGGGCTCTCGAAGCTCGCCGCGTTCATAGATAGGCCCGTTCTGCCGAAGGGGAGGCTCCTGATGAACAGAGACTTCGTGTCTCTGGTTGCAGGGGAGTGGAGGAGTTCCCTGTCGAAGAAGGCCATGTGCAACAGGGTCCGGAAGTTCGTCCCATCGCTGAACGCAGGGATGCTCAACAGGAGGGCGGTGTTCGGGGTGAGGAGCTCGGTAATCGACTCCTTCGGATTCCTCCCCGAGGCCATCCTACTTGAAGGTGAATCTTCGGCTCACATCATTAACTTCAACTCTCCTGGCGCCACCGGCGCGCCCGCCTACTCGGCCATGGTTGTGAACCAGCTTAACGAGGAAGGACGGCTCGGCTGGCTCCCACCCAGAGAGGTCGCGCCTCTGATTCCAGGTTGGGACTTCGAAAGGGTGCTGGCTCAGTTCTAGGGTTTCACTCGAGCACATCTATGTTCCGTTTCGCGCACATGTCCTTCAGGATCTTAGGCCACACGGTGACGCTTACCTCCCCGAGATGAGCCTTCTTCAGCAGGAGCATCAGGGTCCTCGACTGTCCGATTCCGCCCCCGATCGAGAGCGGGAGCTCGCCGCTCATGATACCCTTGTGGTAGTCGAACTTGAGAGAGTCGAGCTGACCGCTTATCTCCAATTGCTTGCGAAGGCTCGCCGCGTCCACCCTGATCCCCATGGAGCTCAGCTCATGCCTCCTCTTGGTCACCGGGTTCCAGACAAGGATGTCGCCGTTCAGGCCGTGGAAACCCCCCCCGTCCTTCGTCCTCGTCTCGGTCACCCAGTCATCGTAGTCTGCAGCCCTCATTTCGTGTGGGAACCCGTTTTTCAGTACCCATCCGATTCCGACGATGAAGACCGCAGGGTGCGCCCTTAGCAGGGCAGTCTCCCTCTCCTTCCGGGGGAGCTTGGGGAACATCTCAAGGACCTCTTCGGCATGGAAGAACTCTATCTTGTCGGCCATCTCCGGGTACTTCCCCTTCAGCTTCGGGAAGACCTCGTGGACGTGCGTCTCCGCCCCCTTCAGGACCTTCCAGATCTTCTTCACCGTCTGTTCCAGATATGGGAGGCTCCTCTGCTCGGCGGAGATGACCCTCTCCCAGTCCCACTGGTCCACGTATGCGCTGTGGTCATGGTCCAAGAAGTAATCCTTTCTCACTGCCCTCATGTCCGTGCATATTCCCTCCCCCATTTCGATGCCCAGCTCCTTCAGGGCGAAGCGCTTCCACTTCGTCGCGGCCTGGACGACCTGGGCGTCGACGGGGTGCTTGTTGTAGTCATTCGATATGTGAAACTGGACCGGCGTCCGAGACCCGTCTCTGTCAAGCATGTCGTTGATCCCGCTCTCGGCGTCGACGATAAGTGGTACCGTGACCATCATCAGATTCAGCTCCCTGCATAGGTGCTTCTCGATGTACTCCTTCGCCTCGAAGATCGCTCTCTGGGTCTTCTTCCTGTCTAGAAGCGACCTGTATCCCGTGGGGAGAATCTTCTCAACTTCTTCGTAACTCCCGATGCCGGGCCCTGCAAGGTCGTCCCTGCCATGCGTGGATTGCATGAAGTGGCGGAGCTCCATTTCGGGATTTAAGCCTCGCCCCGAATCATTCGTCCATCGCTTCGGCCTGCGTCAGTCATTTTTTCACCGCTTCCGGCCGCAGTAGGCAAAGACTGCTCCGGCGGTCAGGGGAGAGGTCGCTACCGTCTCGAACCCCCTTTCCTCCATGGCCCCGACGATTTGCTTGTCCCAGGACGTTCCGTCGACAATCTGAGGGAGTCTTTCGAAGGCGAACGCTGCTCCGTTCCTTGTTTTGCGCAGCGCCAAACCTATTGCGCGGAGCCCAACCTGGATGTAGGGCTCGAGCAGTGGCGCGGATATCCCCCCGGGCCGAGCGAAGTCGTATAGAACGACCCTGGCCCCTCGCCTGACCACTCTGGCGAGTTCCCCTGCCAGTCTTGGCACGCTCACGTATTTGGGAACGTAGCAGCTAACGGCTGCGTCAAAGGTTTCGTCTGGGAAGGGCAGTGTTTCCGCATTGCCGTTGATTACCAGAGATACGTTGGCCAATCCCTTCGTCCAGCCCATCCTTGCCATCTCGAGAGTCACGTCGAGGCCTACGAATCTGCAGCCGGAGCGGCGAAGTCTCTCCTCGAAAAGGAGGGTACCACACCCGATGTCCAGTACGAGAGATCCGTCCGACAGAGCGACCTTCTCGATGACCCACCTCTTCCAGTATCTGTCCTGGTAGAACGTGGCATAGTCTACCGTCCTGTCATAGGAGGCAGCGAGGCCCCGGAAGAGCTCCTGGGCGACGTCGCCTGCCCCGTCTGGTTTCGGCATCGACTGTAGAAAGTGTGCAGCCTCTTTATGTCGTTCTCGCTTGTTCGCGAACAGTTCAGCGGTCAATGGGCTGAGAGTTTCGCACACTCGACCAAAAAGCGCCAAATGGTAGCGCTGATAAGGGAACAGAACAGCGGGAAAGGGAGGAGGAAGAGAGATCCTGACTGAAACAAGATCTGGCGAATGGTTTCGTTCCTAAAAGGGGTCCCAAGAAACTCCGACTGCTGGTTGGCCTCTCTTTCTACCCTTACACCTTCATGAACGCGAGCTACGTCCTCGTCGGATCTCTCCTGGCCCCAACGGTTCATTACGATAGAATGGTGGAGATGGCCTTGGTCTATCTCTTGGCCGTCGGCGTGTCGGCTCACTCCCTTGACGCGATGTCCCCAAACAAGCCATGGGGTACTTTTCTGTCCAGGAGACAGCTGCTCGTAATGGCGGTGGGAGCGATGGTTCCCGCCCTCGCCCTCGGTCTATACCTCGCCGCTTCGTATGCGCCATTACTAATTCCCCTCGGGCTTGTTGAGCTCTTCTTCCTCCTCGCCTACAACCTGGAGCTTTTCTCCGGAAGGTTCCATACTGACTTCTGGTTCTCCTTGTCGTGGGGTCTTCTCCCCGTTCTAGTCGGGTTCGTGGTTCAGACCGACACATTCACCCTGCCAGCCCTCGCTGGGGGGTTGTTCGGGTTCTTCACTGCCTTTGTCGAGATAAACGCCTCGAGGCCCTACAAAGCCCTGAAGCAGGAGCCAGAAGGCGGGAACACTCCCGTGGCGAGGAGGCTCGAGGCGATACTCAAGGGAGTCGTTGCAAGCGTTCTCTCGGCGGCCGCCTTTCTTCTCGCCCTCGCCCTTCTCCGATGAAACGAGCCTCCGAGTGACTAGCCGACCTTGATGAAGTAGTAGGCGGTCTGCTGCGTCAGGCCTCCCGTAAGGGTCACGGCCAGGGTGTAGTCTCCGGGCCGGACTGTCTGCCCCACGAAGACCTGTACGCCAAGCTGGTAGGCCGTCGGTCCCCCCGCTGGCACCGCCGAAGCGCTGGGGACTATTCGAATGAGCTTGGGGGTCGACGTCTGATTCTCGGAGTCGGACACGGAGACTCCGAGAGGCGTAGACGAGCTTCCGGTGATGGCCATCGCGAAGGACGCGTTCCCCCCCGGGGCGACGGTTGCCGAGTCCACGCCGGCCACTGCAATTCTCCAACCAGGATTGTATGTGCCGTTGACGAATCCAACGTAGTTCCCCGAGAGAGATGTGAACCACGCCCCGCCGTCCGCGGTCGCGATGGAGAGGTCATTCTGGATCTCCGTGTAGTTGGACGCCGGCGGAGTGGACTCGCTGTACTCTGTCAGGATGTCGGACGACGGATTAATCACCGCCATCTTGTTGGCGTAGTGTTCGTTGAACCAGACCTCCCCGCCTTCCGCGGCCGTCTCAAGAGAGAGCGTGATTGGCACGTAGGAAACTGTCGACGTGGGATACGTCGTCCATGTTCCAGCATCGATGTCGTACCTCACCACGTTCGACGCGTCATGCTGAGCGACCCACAGGCTCCCGCCAGAGTATGCCGCGTCGGTTGGCAGTATGAGGTTGAACCCCGCGCCGACGACCGTGGGGGCGATCGTAGCGGAGACGTTGGTCGGGTTGAAGGAGTAGATGTGACCGCTGCAGACGCAGGTCGATGTCGACGGAAGTTCAGAGATGTTCACGGATGAGAGGTATGCCAGGGTGGCGTTGACGAAGTCGAGGGTAAGCGGCTCGTCGTTTCCCATCCCCGACAGGTTGATTATCTGCATCGACATGTTGGGGAATATCCTGCCGAGCTTCGCCGGGGTGTTGTCTGACGTGAACCAGAGATCTCCGTCCTTCCCAACGGCGAGCCAATACGGGTAGTCCGCACTCGACGTTGTATTCAGCGTAACAGACTTCCCATCAGAAGGGTTCACCCCGATTATGACGTTTCCGTACTCGTCCGCTCCCCACACCCTCCCGTTCCAGATCGCGATTCCTGAGACGGACGCTGAAAAGGAGCAGTCCGGTGGCTGGGGAGTTGGGTAATTCGGCCACGCGTACTGAACGATCGTACGGTTGTTCGGATACAGGTGTGCAACCCCCGGCGCCTCGTCTTCGGCGAACCAGACCGAGCCGTCCGTGGCTGCAACAATTGCGTTCGGGTACCTGTCCACCCCGGGGAGCTGGTACTCGGTCACAGCTCCGAACTGGGATTCCGAGGCCTGGGTTCTGACAATACTCCCCGCTGGAATCGCTCCGCAGGGCAGGCCCCCCGCATAGTACAGTTCGTACGCTGCAAGCGATGCGACGGCGACGATCGCCAGCACCGCGACGGCGGCAATCACCCTCTTTCCGATCATCTCAACCACGGAACCGCGGCTCAGGAGTATGCTTCGAAGCTCTTCCCAAGGGACCCGAGGGCCATCTTCTGCTCGAGGATCTCATTCGCGCCTTCGTATATCATCGTGACCCTGCTGTCGGCAAGGTGCCTCGCGGGCCTGTTCTCCAGAGAATAACCATTCGCCCCGAATATCTGCACGGCCCTGTTGGCGGAGTCGAAGGACTTGTTGGCAGCGAAGTATTTCGCTTTGGTCACCGCGAGGTCGGTGGCGTCCCTTAGCTCGGTGCTTCGGGGATTCTCCTCGTACTTCTGCTTGATGAACGCAGCCTTCAGCAGGAGAAGCATCGCCGCATCGAGGTTCATTGACATGATAGCTATGTGTCGTTGAATCAGCTGGTGTTTGCCGATTAGCTTGCCGTGCTGGACTCGCACGCCGGCGTAGCCGACAGCCTCGTCAAGGCAGTCCTGCATCACCCCGACGCACCCCGCCGCCACACTCAGCCTCCCATTCATGAGGCCCGAGAGTGCGACAGACATCCCCTTCCCTGGAGCACCAAGCATGTCCTCCTTCGCGACCTCAGCTTTGTCCAGGTACACCGTCGAAGTATCGGCGGTAGGGAGCCCAAGCTTGTGAGGGATGATCTCCGCCTTGTACCCGGGCGTCGACGTGTCCATCAAGAAGGCGCACATCCCCTCCCTCTTCCCCTTCGGGTACGCGAAAACAAGGATCTTGTTGGCGGTTGACCCGAGAGAAATCCACATCTTCTGTCCAGTAAGGAGGTACTTCCCTTCCTTTTCTTCGAAGTAGGAGGTGAGGGCGGTGGGATCGCTCCCTGCGCCTGGTTCCGTCAACCCGAAGGCGAGTATGTTTTCCCCTTTTGTCGCCGGAGGCAGGAACCTGGCCTTCTGCTCCTCGGTCCCCCAGTGCTGTATAGTCATCTGCCCCAGCGCCATATGAACAGAAAAGAATGTCCTAAGGCCCGTGCCCTCCCTACCGATTCTCTCCACGGCGAGAGCATAGGTCACCATGTCCGCACCCTGGCCGTCGCCGTACTTCCTCGAAACGGGGAGGCCGAGCATGTGGGCCTTTGCGAAGAAGGGCCTCACCTGGTCGTTTATCCTGTGTTCGAGGTAGCACTTGTCCTCTATCGGCCGGAATTCCTTGCAAGCCCTGTCGACCTGTTCGAGAATCATGGCCTGCTCCTCGGATATGTCAAAGTTCATCTTTGACAGGTTCATGAACTCGTCTTGTTCTAGCACGACTGGTCTACTCCCTCCACCTTTCCTTTGCGACCCGACCCCTCACGTGCTCCACAATCTCTTCGAAGGAGCTCCCTGGTCCGTAGAGCCCAGTGATGCCTAGCCTGAGGAGCTTAGGCTTGTCCTCTTCGGGGATTATACCTCCGCCAACTACAACGATGTCCTTTCCTCCCATCCTGTCCAGCAGCCTCTTTACCTTCGGGAACGCCGTCATGTGCGCGCCGTTGAGAAGCGACAGCGCGACGACGTCTACGTCCTCGTCAATGGCCATCTGAGCCACCTGTTCCGGTGAGGGGAGGAGGCCACTGTAGATCACCTCCATGCCTGCGTCCCTGAACGCTCTTGCGAGCACTAGTACCCCTCTATCGTGGCCGTCGAGCCCGGGCTTGGCGACCAGAATCCTGATTCTTTTCTGCACCACGGCTGTCTTCTTCGCCATGTCCGTCAGCGACGCGCCTCGGAGGGATTCTAAACCTTTGCTGGAGGAGGTGCGAGTCACGGCTGCCCCTAGCGGCTAGCGCCGGCGCGAAGCTCGCCCTGCCCAATTAGACTGTCTCCGTGCTTCGCTACTAGAGAAGCAAGGGTTCTTTGAAGGACCCATAGATTTTGCGCCCCACGTCGACGATCTCTCCGAGGGTGGCGTACTGGGTCACGGCCTCCAACATGGGATAGATCGCGTTTGCATCATCGTTTTCAAACGCCCTCTCCATTTTCGCCAGGGCCGCTCTAACCCTGGTGCTGTTCCGCCGGCTCTTCACGGCAGCGAGCCTTCTTATCTGAGCCTTCTGGGCCTTGAAATTGATCTTCAGAAACTCGATTGGCACCTTCTCGGACTTGGCGTACTTGTTGACCCCCACCACAGAGTCCTTGCCCTCCTCCACGCGTCTGGACAGTCTGTACGAGTTCTCCGCTATCTCCCGCTGCAGGTATCCGGTCTTTATGGCCTTCAGGAGCCCCCCGGCCGCTTCTATCCTGTCGAAGTACTTGTACGCCTCCTCCTCCATCTGATCGGTAAGCCATTCTACGTAGTAAGAGCCCCCGAGAGGGTCGATCACGTTCGCTAATCCTGTCTCCTCTGCGATGATCTGCTGCGTCCGGAGTGCCACCTCCACGGCCTGCTCCGTCGGGAGCGCCCAGGCTTCGTCGTAGGAGTTTGTGTGCAGGGACTGCGTCCCGCCCAGTACCCCCGCCAAGGCTTCTATCGCGGTCCTGACGATGTTGTTCAGCGGCTGCTGCCAGGTGAGAGACACTCCAGATGTCTGTGTATGGAACCTCATCAGAAGGCTCCGCTTGTCCTTCACACCGTACTTCTCGCTGAGGACCTTCGCCCATATCCTCCTGGCCGCCCTGAACTTCGCAATCTCCTCAAAGAAGTCCATGGTCGAGTTGAAGAAGAAACTCAGCCGGGGCGCGAATTGTTCGACCTTCAGCCCTGCCTCGCGGCCGAGCTCCACGTAACCGAAGCCGTCGGCGAGGGTAAAAGCAAGTTCTTGGACCGCGCTCGACCCCGCCTCCCTAATGTGATATCCGCTTATGCTGATGTAGTTCCAAAGAGGCATCTCCCTGGTTGAGAAGACCATCAGGTCCCTGATCAGCCTGAGGTGGGCCTCGGGGGGGTAGACCCACTCCTTCTGAGCTATGTACTCCTTGAGCATGTCCGCTTGGACCGTCCCTCTCAGCTTCGCCATCGGCACCCCCTGCTTCTTAGCCACCCCCGCGTACATACACGTCAACACAGTCGCAGGCGCGTTGATCGTCATCGAGGTGCTGACCCTGTCAAGCGGAATCCCGTCGAAGATTACCTCCATGTCCCTGAGGGAGGACACGTTGACACCGCACCTTCCCACTTCCCCGTGGGCCCTCTCGTGATCGCAGTCGTAGCCGTACAGCGTCGGCATGTCGAAGGCGATGCTCAGGCCTGTCTCGCCGTGATCGAGCAGGAGCTTGAGCCTCCTGTTGGTGTCCTCGGGGGTCCCGAAACCCGAGAACATCCTCATAGTCCACTTCCTCCCCCTGTACATGTTCGGATAGACTCCCCTTAGGAACGGGTAGACGCCCGGAAAACCCTGATCAGAGTACTCCGAATTCGAAACGTCTCCAGGCGTGTAGAGTGGCTTCAGCGGGATCCCCGATGCGGTCTGGAAGTCTTCCGATTTCCCGGACGGCTTCGGGCCTTCACCGTTGTAGATCGTTTCCTGCCACTGCTTCAGACCCTGCCGGATATTCTCCAGAGTCTTCCTGTCGTAGAGGGTGCCCGCTCGTGCCCTCGCCTCGACGATCTCTTTGGCCTTCCCTCTCCAGTAGGCGTCCTTCCCTCCTCTGAGCAACCTGAACGAACGCCGCCAGTGCCTAGAGATAAACAGTGCTTCAACCAATTAAAAGGGGTCGGCTGACGGCGAGGAGCGGACTTGCAGGTCAGGGAGCTGGCTTCGAAGATACGGAAGGGAGACAGGATTGCCCTTGCGAAGGGGATCACATTGGCCGAGAACGACCCTGCGGGCGCCTCCAACCTGCTCGCCCGGATGGGACCTCCCGGAAGAGCGTTCGTTGTCGGAATAACAGGCCCCCCCGGGACCGGCAAGAGCAGCCTGGTTGACAGGTTGATCGAGACGTATCGCAGGGCAGGTTCGAAGGTAAGCGTCATCGCGGTGGATCCCTCCAGTCCGATAACCGGGGGCGCCCTCCTCGGAGACAGGATCAGGATGTCGGACCACGCGGGGGATCTGAACGTCTTCATCCGAAGCATGGCGTCTCGGGGGTGGACCGGCGGGCTGTCAAGGGCCACCTCTCAGGTAATCAGGCTCATGGACGCTGCGGGCTACGAAGTCGTACTCCTCGAGACGGTCGGAATCGGACAATCAGACATCGAAGTCGTCGGGGTCTCCCACGCGGTACTGGTGGTTCTAATGCCGGGGCTCGGGGACGACATACAGGTTTCGAAGGCCGGTCTGATGGAGATTGGTGACATCTATGTGGTGAACAAGTCGGACCTCGAGGGTGCGGACGTCATGGTGGTGAACCTACTTTCTCTCTTCAGAGGTGGTCCCAGGTCCCCCCCTGTACTGAAGGTCTCCGCCCTTTCTGGTGAGGGCATTGACAAACTGCACGACGCCATTGAGACTATCCGCTGTTCCTTTTTGGCGGGAAACACCGGCCTGCGACTGAAGAGCATTCAGGGAATGATCATAGAGACTGCGAGGGGTGCAGCCATGGAGCGGCTCGCGGGCGTTTCGGAGTCGAAGGCAGAGGGGCTTGCGAAGCAGGTGCTCGCGGGAAGGATTACCATCGAAGCAGCGGCCGCCAGGCTGTCTGCCTAGGGATTCCTCTCCTCGATGGGGACGTACTTGAGCCCCGATGGGCCCACGTAAGTCGAGTCGGGTCTGATCAGCTTGTTGTCCTCAAGTTGCTCGTTGTAGTGCGCCATCCAACCGAAAATCCTGCAGGCCGAGAATATGGGTGTGTACAGCGGGACTTCGATCCCCAGCGAGTAGAATATGGGCGCAGCGTAAAAGTCGAGATTCGGCGCGATGCGTTTTGTCTTCCACATTTCTGTCTCCATGGCGTCACAGAGCCGGTAGAGAGTATCGTCCCCCCCTCTCCTCGAGAGCATCTCTCTGAGGTACTCCTTGCAGAGTCGGGCTCGGGGGTCGAACTCCTTGTACACCCTGTGCCCGAACCCCATGATCTTCCTTTTCTCCCTAAAGGCCGCCTGTAGGAACTCCCCAGCCTTCGCGGGGTCTCTGACGCGGAGAAGCATCTCCATGGCGGCCTCGTTTGCTCCCCCGTGAAGGGGGCCCTTGAGGGAGGCCAGCCCCGCCGAAGCGGCAGCGTAGGGGTCTGCCAGGGTGGACGCGACTACCCTGACTGTGAATGAGGATGCGTTCATGTCGTGTTCCATGTAAAGCATCATCACACGCTCGAACACCCTGCGCTCGTACCCTGTCGCCTCCCTGGCCGTCAGCATCCGTAGCAAGTTGTCAGAATACCGTAGCCCGCTCTTGGGAGACCTTGGTGCTTCTCCTCGAGGGACCCTGAGGGAGTTGGCGGCCAGCACGGGCATCTTTGCCTCCAAGGACATCTGCTTCCCCTGCAGGTCCTTCTCCGAGTCGATGCTCCCGAGTGCCGAGACCGCTGTCCTTATCACGTCGATAGGATCCGCATAACTCCCCAGGCCCTTCATTATCTCGAAGACCTTCGGCTGCACCACCGCCCTCCGCCTGAGACCTTCCGTGAACGATTCGAGCTGCCTTCCCGTGGGGAGATTCCCGTTCAGAATCAGGTACGCTGTCTCTTCGAAACCCGCGTTTGTCGCGATTTCCCAGATGGGGTACCCCCTATAAATCAGGGACCCCTCCGAGTCGCTCTTCGAAATCCGGGTGTCGGCGACGGAGACCCCCGCGAGCCCCTTCTGCGCCCTAACAGGGTCAGGAGCGTCCTTCATCTGTTCCTCCTCCTGATTCGCTTCGCGGCGCGCAGTGCTCTTGCGTCCTCTTCCTCATACCTGTAGTAATCTATCAGGTCGTAGAATTCCTTCCTTGTCATCAACGATTCGAGCATTCCCTTCTGCGTGCCTTCGGTCCTGAGCTGGGCTAACGTTTCCTTGACGGCCTTCATCATCGCCCTGAACGCAGTCACCGGGAAGATGACTACTTCGTACCCGAGCTCTTCGAACTCCTTCGCTGTGATGTAAGGCGTCCTACCGAACTCCGTCATGTTCGCCACGAGGGGCGACCTGATCTTCCTCCTGAATTCCCTGAATTCCTCCGGGGTTTCGAGGGCCTCGGGGAATATCATGTCTGCCCCCGCCTTCGAATAGACCTCTGCTCTCTCGATGGCCGCGTCCAACCCCTCCACCGTCCTCGCGTCCGTCCTTGCGATTACCAGGAGGTCCTTCCCGGCTGCTTCCTTCGCGGAAATGAGCTTCTTGACCATCTCGTCGACGTCCGCCAGTTCCTTCCCCTCAAGGTGCCCGCATCTCTTGGGGAGGACCTGGTCCTCGATGTGGATTGCCGCTGCCCTAGCGGTCTTCATCTCCCGTACTGTCCGGGCGACGTTTAGCGCCTCGCCAAAACCCGTGTCCGTGTCAACGATCAGGGGGGCACTGACCTGGGACGTTATCTGCCGGGTCGCGTGGGCAACCTCGGTGAGAGTCGTTATCCCCAGGTCCGGGAGGGCGAGCAGGTTGGAGAATCCGGCTCCGGAGAAGTAGAGTGCTTTGAATCCCATCTTTTCCGCGAGTACAGCCACAGAAGGGCTGAAGACCCCCGGCGCGACCAAGATCCTCTTGCCAATGAGCTTCCGTAGGACTTCTGCCTGTGTCGCCAAAATTAGCGGGCGACCACGCTCCGGGCTGGTGCTATATTCTTGTCCCTCTCCCGCATCCCATCACCATTAAATCAAGCGGGGGAGGGTCCCGCTAAGTGCTCAACTCGATTTCGCACGGCGCCCCCCACGACGCTGTCTTCGTCCACGGCGCCGGAGGGAACAGCCTCCTCTGGCGACGGATGCTGGAGGGCCTCTCGGGCAGCTCGAGAGCCCTGGCCGTCGACCTCCCGGGCCACCCCAGCGGAGAGATAACATGCAGGAGCGTCGGGGAATATGCAGAGGCACTCCATCAGTTCCTGATGGCCACCCACCTCGACCGCCCCGTCCTGGGAGGGCACTCCATGGGGGGCGCAACGGTGCTCACCCTTGCCCTCACGCACCCGGAAGACATCGGCGGGCTCATCCTTGTGGGGACGGGAGCCAAGCTAGGTGTCGCCCCCGAGATACTGGAGGGGCTCAGGGGTGATCCCCTACGCGCCATTGAGAACATCATCACGCCCTGGAGCTTCAACTCCATCGACCTGACCCTCAGTCGAGAGTCTCGGGCCGCCCTTTCCGTCTCGAACCTTCCAGTCTTCCTTAACGACTACCTGGCCTGCGCGGGCTTCGATGCCCGGAAAGACCTGCCCAGGATCTCCGCGAGAACGCTGGTCGTTTGCGGGGACAAGGACAGGATGACTCCGCCCAGGTTCTCGCACTACCTGAGTGCCAACATCTTCGATGCCGATCTCCGCTTCGTCAAGGACTCGGGGCACATGCTCCCCCTAGAGAAACCTGAGGCTCTCGCCTCGGTGGTCCAGGCGTTCCTCGCGGATTTCACTCGGTGAACTCTTCGCCGCCCCTGGCTATCCTTGACATTTCCCCCACGAGGGCGACCATCCCCTCCCGAGTAGTCGAAGAGACGGGGTATAGATCGGCCCCGAAGGACAGCCTTCGGATGCCCCGGAAGAGCTCAGAGTACAGAGAGTACGCCTCCCCATTCTTCGTTCCCGCAAGCGCGTCTTCGAATGTTCTGGTGTCCTTGCTCCATTCAGCTATCCGCTTTACCCTGTCCCTTGCGATATCCCTCTTTGTAAGTACCGTTATCTTGGGAATGTTCAGCCTCAGACCCACGGATGCCGAAAGGAGAGCGAGTGATAGGAAGTTCGAAGGCGTGCTCGCAAGCAGAGGGTCCACCAGAAAGAGGAGGAGCTTGGAGTCTGCCTTCAGCTCGCTTACGATGAACTCTCCGCTCTCCCGGTAGGCGAAGAGCTCTGTCTGCCCGGGCGTGTCAATGATGACGTTCTCCGCATTGTAGGACTCTATTTGCTCCTGAAGTTGCCCCAGCTTGGTCGCGACCATATCGGCGGCGAGTATGAGAGCGCCGTTTGGTCCAAGGCCATACTCTTCCATTACCTCCTGAAGCTGCACGCTCTCTCTAACGTCCACGTCGGGCTCGTATGGAAGGTCCACCACACCTGGATCCAGGTTAACGGCGATGGCATCCTCCCCCCTGTTGACATACCAGTCCTTCAGCGCACTCGTAAGCAGCGACTTCCCCGACCCCGCTGTACCTGTTACGAATGCCACGTCCATTACAAATCCCCTAGACCCTTTGCAGACTTCACGCTCCCGCCCGCGTTCTCGATTTCCCTCCGCATGTCGCCAGCGATTTCCTCTCCCTCGGCGTCTGTCCTCCGCCTGTCCTCCCCCACCACGGCGATGTCGAGTTCGATCCTCGAGACCCCCTCCTTTATTCCCCTGGGATGAGACTTGATGTACGCCCCCGGATGCTTCTTCATCTCCTTGGCAATTACGGGGGCCAGAGCCGACTCGAGCACCCCTTCCAGCTTCATGGTAACGTACTTCCTGTGCAGGTTCCCCAGTCTCTTCCTGATTTCTGGCTCGACCGTCCTCCTGAATATGCCCCGCATCTCGACGGGGACGCCGGGCAGGCAGTAAACGGTCGTTCTCCCCTTCACCAGCCTCACTCCAGGCGCGGTCCCCACCTCGTTGACGACCGCGTTTGCCCCCGCGGGTAGCCTCGCCATCTTCAGGCGAGCGGGCGTCAGCTCAATCTGCTCCAGACCCCGCTTCGCGTAGTGTTCTCTTATCAGAGCGAGTGCCTGCTCGTTCCTGCGGAGGGCCAGGCCCATGCCGTTGGCTATGCCCCTGAGAGTCATGTCGTCGGGCGTAGGACCCAGTCCTCCTACCACGATTAGGAAGTCCGGCTTCCTGTCCACGGTAGCCCTAAACGACGAAGCGATTTCATCGAGGTCGTCGTCCACCGTTGTAATCTCCCTAAGCATAGTGCCCATCCTGGCGAGGCGCTTCCCAACCCAGTAGGCGTTCGAGTTCATCGTCCTGCCTATGAGGAGTTCCTTCCCCACGGCGAGCATCTCGACCCTGACCACGGCGCGGAGCTCCCGGCCCCACGCTTAAAACGAGTGCGAAGTCTCGTGCCCTGCGTTGGAAGCTCCGCGAAGGTACCCTACAAGGCCCCTGGTAGGCGCAGGAGCGGTGGTCCACAGAGAAGGGAGGATCTTGCTCGTGAAGCGCAGGAACCCTCCCAACGAAGGGAGATGGGCGCTTCCTGGGGGCCTGGTGGAGCTGGGGGAGACGGTTCAGGATGCAGCAATCCGAGAGATAAAGGAGGAGACCGGCCTTTATGTGGAGATTGAGGGGCTGCTCGACGTGCAGACAGATCTGCACCTGGATGGGCGCTCGAGGATCGAGTATCACTACATTTTGGTGGACTACCTAGCAAGGCCTGTCTCCGGCAGGCTCAGGCTTAACTCCGAGTCTTCCGACTTCGGCTGGTTCACACGGGGTCAGCTCGGAGGGCTCGAGATGAGCGGGGGAACGAGAGCTGTACTCCAGATGTTTTTCAACAATCGGCTACGCTAGGCGCTTACCGCTTATCGTCGTCGAGGGGGTGCTATTTCTCTTTGTTTCCGCTGAGCCACCATTCGAGGTAGTCGGCCTGTTGCCTTGAGCGCTTACGCCTCTCGTCTTCCTCGGGCATCTTCGCCTTGAACCTCGCGTCCGAAAGCTGATCTCTGGTGAGGAATGCTCCGCAGTTCTTGCAACCATATCTCTTCGTCGGCGCGTCATACAGCATTATCCCGACGTGGCACTCGGGGCAGACTTGATCCAAGATATTTCAGTCCCCGCCCCCTCTCGGAGTCCTTAACGCTTTCCCTTGCCTTCGCGCGCCGAGTTCTCGCTCACATTCGTTAAATAGCGACGGGAGCGGAGCCGGCTTGAGCGACGGTGGCCGAAAAGCTAGTCCTGGCTGGCCCTGCCTCCGTGGAGCTTGGGCGTTCCTTATCAGAGAAACTGGGTCTTCCGATGCTCGCCGCAGAGTTCAGGGTTTTCGCCGACGGCGAATCCAAGTTCACCCTCCACGAAAAGGTCGAAGGGAAGAGTGTCTTCGTCGTCCAGTCGACCTACAACCCGGTTGACCAGCACATGTTCCAACTGCTTTTGGCCTCTCACCAGCTCAGCGAAGCAGGGGCTAAGGTCACGGCGGTCGTCCCGTACCTGTCCTACGCCCGCCAGGACAAGGAGTTCCTTCCCGGCGAGGGAGTCACCCTTGGTGTCATAGCCCACCTCATGCGCTCCATGGGGGTACGAAGGCTTGTGACTGTTGACATCCACTCCGCAGAGGGTCTCGCGCTCTTCTCCTTCCCGACCTATAGTGTCTCCGCCATCCCAAACCTCGTCGGATATGTCAAGACCGAGTTGGACCTGAAGAATCCGGTGGTCATGTCCCCCGACTTCGGTGGCTCGAAGAGGACGGAAGCCTTTGCTCAGCTCTACGGCGCCAAATTCCTCCAGCTCAGCAAGACCCGGGACCGCGCAACGGGCGGGGTGAGCATGAAAGAGTCGGCACTGGACGTGGCTGACAAGGAGGTAATCATCGTCGACGACATAATCAGCCAGGGGGACACCGTGAAGGCCGCGGCGGACGCAGTTCTCAAACAAGGGGCGAAGCGGGTCCTAGCAGTCTGTGTCCACGGCCTGTTCGTAGCAGACGCGCTGCAGAAGCTAGAGAAGGCTGCGGTCGAACCCGTGGTCTGTACGAACACCGTTCCTAGCAGGTTCAGCAAGGTGGACGTTTCCGAAGCCCTAGCGTCCCATCTCGGGACTCTTGAAGAATAGATTACTGGTGCTCCTGTCCGGCGAAGGGAACACAGTCCCGGTCTCTGAAGCGAAGGCTCTTTTCCTCGGAGCAGATCCCACCTCCACCTTCGAGACTCCGGAGGCCAGGGTACTCATAGCTAATTCCGAGGCTGATCCCTGGGAGGTTGCCGCGAGAATCGCATTTGCGAGGAGGGTGGGGTACCTTTTGCGGCTCCCGTCTGATGCAAGCGAATTCCTGTCAGGCCACCGCGTCAGGTTCAGATCGTTCGATTTGCGCCCGATGGAATCGCACCCCGACCCTGCCGATTATCTGAAGGGGACGGGTGCCGCCGTTGACCTTACCGACCCGGAGTACGAGCTAACGCTTGTAAGGGGTCAAAGGGACTACTTGGCTGTGACTGCCCCTTCCCGCATGCTGCAGGGGTGGTCACGCCGGAGACCCAGGGCCCGACCTTTCTTCCATCCTTCAGCGATCTTCCCTAAGCTTTCCAGAGCACTGGTAAACATGTCCCGCTGCAAGAGGGGAGACGTCTTCCTGGAGCCCTTCGCAGGGACCGGGAGCATAGCGATCGAGGCTTCCCTGATCGGAGCCGACGTCGTGGCCATAGACCTGGCCGACGGGATGGTCAGAGGCGCATCCTCAAACATGAGGCACTACGCGCAAGACTGGCTCGGGGTAATTCGAGGTGATTCTACGAAGCTCCCCGTTCGCGGGGTGCGCGCTATAGCCACGGACATTCCATACGGGAGGGCATCAAGCACCCATGGGCGCCCCCCTGAGCGGCTGCTCGAGCTGCTGCTCCCCGAGCTCGCCGGCGCCATGGACCTCGGTTCCTTCCTGGTCCTCATGCACCCCATGAGTGTAGCGGTGAGGCCCACCCCCGAATTCATGATTGAAGAAGAGCACCACCTCCAGGTTCATAAGCTCCTCACTAGGACAATCACCGTTCTGAAGAGGAGATAGCTTGGTCAAGCTCGCCGTGACATTCCTCGGGACGAGCGCGGCCGCACCCACGGCCGACAGGGGGCTCCCTGCAGTGGCGATAAAGCGAGAAGGGGAGGTTGTCCTCATGGACTGTGGCGAAGGGGTCCAGCGCAAGGTGCTATCCGAGTCACTGGGGCTCGGCAGCGACATGACCATTCTGATCACCCATCTCCACGGAGACCATGTTACGGGGCTGCTGGGCCTTCTTCAGACCATGAGCCTCGCCCAGCGACGCAAGCCCTTGAACGTGGTCGGGCCCGAGAAGCTCCTAAAATGGCTGGAGGTCACCGCCGAACTTCTCCATATCGGGCTCACATTTCCCATCCACTTCTCATCCGCCAGAGCCGGGGTGGTTCTCCGGGCAGGGGGCTTCCGCATCAGGGCAACTAGGGCGGACCACTCCGTCGAGGCCTTTTCCTATCTCGTCGAAGAGCTGGGCCGGCCGGGGGTCTTCTATCCGGAGAAGGCGAAGTCCCTCGGGGTGCCCGAAGGGAGGCTCTGGTCAAGGCTCCAGAAAGGAAGGCCGGTCACCGTTGGTGGGAAGAAGATTGAACCTTTCGAAGTCACCGGTCCGCCCAGGCCCGGTAGGAGGATAGGCTACTCTGGCGACACCCGTCCATCGGCGAGACTCGCCCGATTTTTCTCCGGCTGCGACCTACTGATATTCGATTCAACATTCAGAGACAGCGACCGGGTGAAGGCGGTGGAGAGGAAGCACAGCACCAGCCTCGAGGCGGCAGAGCTGGCAAAGAAGGCAATGGTCCGCCAACTGGTGTTGACGCACTTCAGCGCAAGGTACACCAGTGTCTCGAGCCTAGTCAGGGAGGCACGAAGAGTCTTCCCCAACACCATTGCCGCATCGGACGGGCTCTCGATCGAAGTGGCCTATCCCGTGTAGGCGGTAAGCCAATCCACCGTCGCGTCGATGTTCTCAGATTCCAGGGTAAGGTATATGGGCCCCAGGGGGGATTCATCTGGACCTCCGCAGATGGCTACCACGCCGGCCGTGGCCGCCTGGCGGTTGAGCATCAGGGAAGTCGAGTGTCCAGAGCTCTTCAGGAGCATCTGCCTCCTGGCGGCAGAGCGCACGTGCCTGTCTCTCAGCTGATCCCTTATGTGGACCATCGCCCTCGGGTCTTCCGTCGACAGCCTGGCGGAACGAGAGTCCGTCGCAACTTCGCATTGTGCGTCCCCTAGGACGTTCTTCATGGCCTGCAAGACTTTCGCGGCGTCTTCGGATGGCGAAACCGTTGCTTTCAGTGCAAGTTTCGCCTTGGGTTCAGGTGGTGACATTCTTGTCCCACCGCTGGACCACCTGGGCGATTTCGACGGCCAACCTCCCTGGTGTCGCGTGCTGGTTTGAGACTGTTTCGTCGGCGAGCGCAATCGCCTTCCCGATTCCGACGCCCAGCTCACGCCTGTCCCTGTCTAAGAACATCTCGTAAGAAAGCGGGTCATCTTTCCTTCCTCTTTCCTTTAGGAGCTCGAATCGCCTCTCCGGGGATGCGTCCACAGCGACAAGGAGAACCTCCGCCTTCCTGCGAAATGCGTCTACCTCGGCCATGGACCGTATCCCATCCACCACCACCTTCTCCGCCTTCAATCTCGCGATTGTCTCAAGACAGAGGTCCGCTACCGCAGACTCCCCTTTCTCCCTCCTCAAGAGTTTCATGACCTCACCCGTGTTTTTCGCATCTGGATCCAAACCGCGCCGCTTCGTCTCCGCCCTGATCACGTCTCCCATGACCACTCGAGCCCATCCGAGCTTGACGAGCGCCTGCGCGGCTGTTGACTTCCCTGCGCCTGGCATCCCCGTTATGGCTACGATCCGAAGCAACCCGTTCGCTTCCCGGCCGACGGGTAGCGGATTTAAAGGAAGCAGTGCGGGCCGGCCTCGTGCGCGCCTTCGTCGCAATCGAGATTCCGGTGGACGTCGTCGACCCCCTCACTCAGGCTCAGAGGGAGCTGGAGGCTACGGGGGCGGACATCAAGCTGGTCGAGCGAGAGAACCTCCACCTTAACCTGAAGTTCCTCGGCGAACTCAGCGATGCGGACGCTTCCGAGGCGAAGTCCCGGCTCGGCAGACTTGCGCTCAAGAGTGCCGAAGTCGCGGTGAGGGGTGTGGGTGCATTTCCGACCATCGCCAGGCCGAGGGTGGTTTGGGCGGGCATCGCGCCAGAGGACGAACCCCTCGTCATTCCCATAGCAAGGGGGGTCATCAGCGCTCTCGAGGGCATCGGGGAGAGGGACGACAGACCGTTTAGAGCCCACATCACATTGGCGAGGGTTCGTTCCAACAGGAACGTCCCCCAGCTCACGGAGGTCCTGCATCGGTTCGCAGGAATGGAATTCGGTAAAGTGGGTCTGAGGGAAATCAAACTAAAGTCCAGCACACTCACGCCGAGCGGTCCGGTCTACAGAGACGAAGGGGTGTATCATCTCACATGAGCCTACTGGCCACGGTGCTCAAGCAAGCCACCAAGCTTGTCGTCCCCTCGCCTTCCGATGTGGCGAAGATAGGCAGCCTGGCGGAGGAGCTCATCCTGAAAACAAAGCGGGCAGCTGGGCGATTCCCCGAGGTACGAGGTGTACTGATGGGGGGCTCGTTCGCAAAGGGGACCTGGCTCCCGAAGCACGTCGACCTCGACATCTTCGTCAAGCTCGACCCTTCGACTCCCGTGGAGCGGTTCGAGAAGGTGGGGCTGGAGATCGGATCTGTCGCCACCAGGGGGTTTCCGACGGGAAAGAAGTACGCCCAGCATCCCTATACCGAAGCGACCGTCAAGGGAGTACGTGTAAACATCGTCCCCTGCTTCGACGTGAAGGCAGGCGATTGGAGGAGCGCGGCAGACAGGTCGCCATACCACGTCGAGCTCGTTGATGGTCTCCCCGAGAACAGGAAGAACCAGATCAGGCTCCTGAAGCTCTTCATGAACGGCGTCGGTGTCTATGGGGCCGAAATACAGAGGCAAGGGTTCAGCGGGTATGTCGCGGAGGTTCTGGTGATAAGACACGGTGGCTTCGAGTCCGTGATTCGATGGTTCGCCAACTACATCATGCCGGCCAATAGGAGGCTCTTCAGCCTCCCCGACCCCGTGGACGAAGGGAGGGACCTCGGGATTGCTGTGTCGGGGAGGAGCCTGGGGCGTATGGTCCTTGCCAGCAGAGAGTTTCTAAGACGCCCCAGTCTGGCCTACTTCGGCGAAATGAAGGGCAAGGTCCACACCTCGATGGACGAAAGCGTCTACGCAATTCTCTTCACCCACGAGGGCATGAGCGAAGACACCCTCTGGGGAGAGCTCAGGAAGACACTCAGGCACGTCGTACGGCATCTAGAGGTCCAGGGCTTCGACATCGCACGGGCCATGGCCGCATCGGACAACATTTCTAAGAGCGCAATCCTCCTGATACCCGAGTTCACCGAACTCCCCGCCGTCGAGCAGCGGGTCGGCCCTACGGTGGACAGGAGGAAGGACGTCGAGTCCTTCATTTCAACGAACTCGAAGCGGTCACGCCTCGTCTGGGTGGATGATGATGCTCGCGTACGGCTGCTAAGACCGAGGCGATACACGCGGCTTCATCCCCTTCTTGTGGACGTCATCAGGGGCAGGGCCGGCCCTATCGGCGCCTCGAAGGAGATTGAGGACGGGATGAAGAAGAGCGGCGTCGTGCTGCGGGGGCGCGCCCTCACAAGAGCCGCATCTTCCTCAGAATGGGTGCGCGACGGAATCAGGGAAATCACTTCTGATGCAATCGGAACACGCTAGGCCGGAAGACCTGTCCAGAACGCCATTCATTCAGATACTCACATACCCGAGGATTTCGCTTCGTCAGGCGAGGTCCAGAGTGAAACAACTGGAACGGCTCGGAATCGACGAGCTCGTGTTCGAAGGGCACGCCAGGATCGGGCGCCTCGGCATCCTCGGTCTTGGCACGGTCGGAATCGTCGTCAGGGCCCGAGCCGGAGACAGGATCTACGCCCTGAAGATCAGAAGGACCGACGCCAACAGGCCGAACATGGAAGAGGAAGTCAGGGTAGCCACCCTTGCAAACCGGGTGGGGGTAGGCCCCGAAATCTATGCGCACACAAGGGACATGATCCTGATGAAGCTGCTGGAGTCGCAGGAGATCGTCGATTGGTTGAAGGGCCTTCGCGGCAAGGGCCGGAGGAACGAGGTTAGAGAAATGATTCATTCACTGCTCAATCAGTGCCGCACGCTCGACATAATGGGGATTGACCATGGCCAGCTCAGCAATCTGAGGAAGCATGCCGTGATCGCCGAGGGGAAGCCCTGGATCATTGACTTCGAATCTGCCGGGACCGAGCGAAAGCCCAGGAACGTGACTACAGCTGCTCAGTACTTGTTTGTCGGCGGAGGCCTTTCCCCAATGATGAGGAGGACGCTGGGGCTGAGCGACACGGATTTCTTGAAGAGGCTCTTGGGCGAATACAAGAGAGACCTGTCCGACTTTTCTTACTCCAAGATTCTGGAGTATCTGAACCTCGTTCCTGCTTGATGTTCGCTCCAGAGCCCAGAGAAGCGGAAAGAAGATCCTAGGCATCAACTTGCGGGAACCCAACGCCTAACCTTTAAACTGACTCCGGGGTCGGGCCGGTCTAATGGGGCCGTAGTGTAGCTTGGTCCAGCATACCAGAGTGAATGACCTTCACGGTGAACCTGGGGCGCTGGCGATCTCGAGTTCAAATCTCGACGGCCCCATCTTTGAAACAGGGCGCAGGCAGGCGCCGCACCGACCTGCCCCCCATATATAGCCGCCTTGGGCTAAGGTATCAGCTGACTTGGCACCTCTCGTAAGTGAGTATACCGAGGTGAAGGAGGCCCTCGAACTCGTCCTGCCTCGCCTCAGAGTGGACAAGAAATCCGAGTCCATCAACACCCTCCGATCATACGGCAGGGTCTTGGCGGCAGACGTAGTCTCGTCGGGAGATGTTCCCGTGGCCGCGGCTTCCCACATGGATGGTTACGCGGTAAATTCTAGCGACCTGAAGAGTGCGACTCCCGTCCGCCCGGCGATCCTGACGGTGGTCGACGCGATTGGACCCGGTGACCGCTCAAAGCGCCGTCTAGGGAGCGGGCAGGCAATCCAAGTGGCGACCGGTGCCACCCTCCCCATCGGTGCGGATGCTGTAATCCCCGTCGAGTCTGCTGACGTCAAAGGGAGAGAGGTGCGCGTAGGATTTGAGCCAAGTCCGGGGGAGCACGTCCACAAGGCAGGGCAGGACATTCGGCGCGGAGAACTCATCCTTCCAGAAGGTCACAGAATCAGAGCGCAGGATGTGGGAATCCTGGTCTCACTTGGCCTCCGCGAGGTCCGCGTCAGGAAGAAGGTCACAGTGGCTGTGCTGGCTACAGGCAATGAGCTGACACCTGTAAGTAAACCAAGGAAGGGAAAAAAAGTGGAGAGCCACTCACCCGTTTTCCTGCGGCTCGCAGAGGCCCTGGGTTGCTCCACTTTGGACATGGGCATAGCTCGTGACAATCCAAAGGCCCTCCGGGAGGCTCTTGATGAGGCCCTTACGAAGGCGGACTTCCTGATTACACTGGGGGGTACGTCAGCGGGAAGGCGTGATCTGGTGGTGGACACTGTCTCGAGCTTCCACCCCGACGCTCTCGTCCACGGGCTCCGCTTGGACAGGGGGAGGGTGACGGGACTAGCCTCGGTGAAGGGGAAGCCGATTCTGATGCTCCCAGGGCCGATTCAGGCAGCAGCGAACGCCTTCCTCGTGGTTGGCGTTCCAATCATGAGGGAGCTCGGTGGGAGCAGGGAAGCGGGACTCTCCGTCACCTGTACCCTCGGCTCGCGCTGGGAAGCAAGGAAAAGGTTCTCAGATTTCAAGAAGGTCGTCTATGTGAAACTGAAGCCAGGTCCCCCGGCTGTGGCAGAGCCAATCGCGGGCGAGACAGAATCAATCAAGCTCCTGACAGACGCGGACGGTTACTTTCTCGTCCCCGAGAAGGTCAGGATGCTAGAAAGGGGGGACAGGGTGGACGTCAGGCTCGTGCCCGGATTCTCGTTCGTCTGACTTCCATGCCCCTGTCCAAGTCGGAAGGCGTGTCAATGTCCGTGAGCACTCCCTTGTCGGGCACCTCGACCTCGAGCACGTCCGCCGCGTTATTCTGAACCACCGACTTCGCCCCCCTGTCCCCACGGATCTTAGCAATCTGGGGAACGACACTTCTGTCGAAGAGGACAGGGTTCCCTCTAACACCTTGGTGGGTGGGGATGACTATGCGGGCACCTGAACGCTCGTAAGTCTCTACCAACGTGTCAATTGTCGCAGGGAGCACGAACGGCTGGTCCCCCAATACAATGATGACCGCGCCCGCCCCCCTTCCTACATGCTGGAGCCCGAGCCTCAACGAACTGCTGATCCCTTCGGTGAATCTGGGGTTCACCACCACCGACTCACCGGCGAACTTCACCCGCTTCCTCACCTCAGCTGCATTCGCTCCTAGGACGACAACAACGCTTCCGACGTTTGACTTACGGAGAATCTCCAAGACCCTCTGAAGCATTGGCACCCCATTCAGAGGGAGTATTTGCTTTGGTTTCCCCATGCGTGACGAGACCCCAGCAGCGAGCACGACTGCCGCAATCAACGCTTCTCGTGTAGTTCCATGTTGAGGATAAGTAATAAAGTGGGACACTTCCCGGAATCCGGCCATGAAGCAGGCAGAATTCGCGAAAATGATAGACTCTCTCGCCAGCAGAGGCGCTCCCTTCGCCGTAGCCACCGTGGTCAAGATAGAAGGTTCTTCCCTTGGGAAACCCGGCTTCAAGGTGATTATCTCAGGGGCAGGCGAAGTCCTCTACGGCACTCTCGGGGGAGTCTGCCCTGAGTCTGC
>Ga0187769_10000139_pt1 | contig 38783 bp, 40 predicted proteins | sample 0116_SJ02_MP02_1_FD_133140 | JGI IMG/M metagenome (GOLD analysis project Ga0187769, IMG submission 133140) | Tropical peat soil microbial communities from peatlands in Department of Meta, Colombia - 0116_SJ02_MP02_10_MG | ecosystem: Environmental > Terrestrial > Soil > Wetlands > Peat | place...
CACGCGGCGCGCGGGTACCGTGATCAACGTATCGGCGCTCGGCGGGCAATGGTTCGCGCCGAACCTCACTGCTTACGCGGTGGCAAAATCGAGTCAGATCCGACTATCGGAGCATGCGGCGGCGGAAGCAAAACAATACGGCGTCAGCGTATTTTCAATCGAGCCGGGTACGGTCTACACCGATATGACCGAACATACCATCACATCGCCCGAGGCACAGCGCTGGGTGCCGCAGATGGTCGACTATTTAAAGAACGTCATAAAGACAAGGGATCCCGCGCCCGGTCTTGCGCGCTGCGCCGAAATGTGCGTGCAGTTGGCGTCAGGACGCTACGCCGCGCTCTCCGGGCGCTTCCTCGTGCCCCAAGATGACTTCGAGAAGATGCTGCGGGAGCCGCTGCCACGCTGGGGCACTGCGCTCATCCCGCGCGAGCCACAGCGGACACATTGACAGGCTCGTCTTCGAAGTGATAGGAGTCAGCCAATACCGGGGGAATCTCCAGCGAAGACATCATTGCGTTTGAACGATTCTGGAAGCAACAAGGAGTTGGGCCATGACAACGAAGTTCCCAGATTCATTTGATTTCACCGGAATGAATGCCCCGATGCGCACAGAATGCGAGATTTACGACTTGATCGTCGATGGGAATCTGCCGAAAGAAATCAGCGGCACATGGTATCGCACGATACCCGATCCGCAGTATCCGCCGATGCTCGGCCACGATACGTACTTGAGTGGCGACGGCATGATCAGCGCCTTCAAATTCGAGAACGGTCACGTCGATTTCAAGATGAGGTACGTCATGACCGACCGTCTGAAAGCCGAGCGCAAAGCGCGGCGCGGCCTGTTCGGTCTCTACCGGAATCCGTACACGGACGATCCGAGCGTGCGCGGCATCAACCGCTGTGTGAATAATACGACGCCGATTTTTCACGGCGGCAAGCTGCTGGCGTTGAAGGAAGACGGTTTAGCGATGGAGCTTCATCCGGAGACGCTTGACACCATCGGCGTCTTTAACTACCGAAGCAAGCTCAAGAGCCAGACGATGACGGCGCATACCCGGCTCGACGAGGAGACCAAGGAGCTGCACTTTTTCGGTTACGAAGCAAGTGGTCTTGCGACTCGCGACGTTTCCTACTGCGTTGCGAATAAAGAAGGGCAGCTCGTACAGGAGGAGTGGTTCCAGGTTCCCTACGTTTCGCTGATGCACGATTTCGCGGTGTCGAAAGAGCACGTGATCTTCCCCGTGTTTCCGACTACGGCCGACCTTCATCGCATTCAAACCGGCGGCGTTCACTGGGTCTGCGAGCCCGATAAGAACGCTTATGTCGGCATCATGCCGCGTGATGGGCACACCACTGACATGCGCTGGTTTCAACATCCCGCGTGCTCGGCGTTTCATTTTATGAACGCCTACACCGAGGGAAAATTCGTGCATCTCGATTTTGGCATTGGCAAATACGCGCCGTTCCCGTTCATTCTGCAGGCATCGCACATCCATCCGACGCCGGAGGACATGGCCTACGGCCGGGTCGTTCGCTGGACGTTTGACATGTCGAAGCCAGGAGAAAAATTCGAGGAGTACAAGCTCGCGCCTTCGGGCGACTTCCCGCGCATCGCGAACAAGGACCACATGAAGGACTATTCGATCGGCTACTACGAGCGCTTCGACCCCGAAGCCGGGCCGCCGCTCATCGCAGGACCGGTCGGCGCAGGGTTCAATACTCTCAGCCGTCTCGAAGTGAAAAGTGGGAGGCTGAAATCGTGGCATTCAACTCAGCCGGTGACGATCCAAGAGGAAGTCCACATCCCTTCGAAAGCGCCAGGACATGAGGGGTATCTGGCGCTCGTCGCCGACCTGCACGATACACAGCTCTCCGACATGCTCGTTTTTGAGGCCGAGCACCTCGACAAGGGACCCATCGCCACAATTCATCTGCCGCTGCGGCTGCGCAATCAAGTGCACGGCAATTGGGTTCCCGCCGAAGAGCTGCAGTAGGCATTTCGGCACTCGATCACAGGTCATTCCACCAGCGAGGAGCTCCATGACGGGCCAGACGACCTTCTACGGCTGGAAACTGCTCGTCGTCTTCTGGCTCATTCTGTTCACAAGCTTCGCCTTTCCGCTCTACGGCGCGAGCGTGGTCAACGCCTACATGGCGGAGGACCTGCATCTGGACCGCAGCGCGCTCGGCCTGGCATACGGGCTATTTCAATGGATGGTCGGGCTGCCCGCACCGCTCGTCGCTCTTTGCATCAATCGGCGAGGCGTTCGGTTCACGGCGACCCTCGGATGCCTTATCGTGATGACGGGAGCGCTCGTGATGGCGCTTGCTGTTCATACGAGCCTTGGCGTGTACGTCGTTTTCAGCGTGATCATCGGCCTTGGCGCACTCGCCTGCGGTGTGCTCGGTGCACAGTCCTGCATCGGGCAGTGGTTTGTAAAGGGTAAGGCGCGTGCGATTACACTGGTTCACACCGGCAGCGGAATCGGCGGATTCGTCGCAGCGCCCACGCTCGATCGAGTGATCCGGCAGTTCGGCGGGAATTGGCGCGCGGGATGGTGGCTCATGGCGGGGCTGAGCGTTTTGGGAGCTGCGCTTGCCGCTCTCTTCATCAGGGAAACACCCTCTGATCTCGGTCAATTTCCCGATGGGCAAGCCCCGATAAACGCTCCATCGCCTTCCTCTGCCGGGCGAGCGCTGGCAAAGGGCGTGCACAAGACGACGGACGATTGGACGTTCCGCGACGTTTTTCAATCTCCCGCGATCTGGCTGATCCTTTTTTCGAGCCTCGGAATCAGCGCTGGCTACCCGTTGATGCTCGCACACGGCGTAGTTCACCTGAAAGATTTGGGCTACACCGCGTCACAAGCGGCTTTTTCGATCTCCTTCATGCTGTTCGCTTCTCTGGCCGGGCAGTTGATTGTGGTCCTATGGGGCGACCGCATCGAGCCGCGGCTGATTTGGGCGGCGGCGTCGGCTGTTTTCGGCGTCGGCATGGTTCTGGCTTTGAACGCGAGCGGCAAGGCGGGACTCTATCTGTACGCGGTCTCGCTAGGGGCGGGATTCGGCGCGTCATTCTCGTGCTTGATGACGCTGCCGGGAAACTATTTCGGCCGAAAGGCCTACGCTTCGATTCTCGGAGTGATGATCGCCGTGGGCACGACCGCGGGCGCTGCGGGACCCTATCTGGCGGGCCTCGTCTACGATCACTACGCCAGTTATGCGCCAGCATTTTATTCCGTCGCCGGGTTCTCGTTTGCCGCAGTTGTTGCTCTGCTCTTTGCTACGCCGCCCGTCCGGCGAACTGCGCCGTCGCTTGCGCCCGCCGTTGAGTAAGACCGAATCGGTAGAGCGGCGTGAGGGCAGCTAGCAGCGCCGAACGATGGGGAGATGTGTATGGCAGGAGTGCTTGCGGGGCAAGTCGCGGTCGTCACCGGGGCGGGTCGCGGTATCGGCCGGGGAATTGCGCTGCGATTTGCCGCCGAGGGAGCTGCGGTCGGCTTGACCGCGCGGACAGAATCGCAACTCGAGAAGACACTCGCCGAGATCGAAGCGGCGGGAGGCCGTGGCATCGTGGCCGAAGGCGACGCTCGAAATCGAGCCGACGTCGAACGCATCGTGCGTGCGATTGAGGCGAAGTTCGGAGGTACAACGATCCTCGTCAACAATGCGGGAACCGCCGGGCCGTATGGACCGGTTGGCGTTGTCGATCCCGATGCGTGGTGGGAGGCGCAAAAGCTACACATCCTCGCGCCCATGCTGTTCATGACGGCCGTGGTGCCGGGAATGATCGCGCGACACGCTGGGCGTATCATCATGATTTCGTCTCCGCGGTCCTACCGACTGACGGCGAATCTCTCTGCCTACAGTCTGGGCAAGGCCGCACAGAACAAGCTTGCCGAATTGGTAGCGAACGAAGGCCAGCCCCATGGCGTGAAGGCATTTTCGCTGGACCCTGGCTCGATCATGACTGAAATGGCGGACCAGACCATGGCTTCGCCCGACGCGCAACGATGGGTTCCGGAGATGGTCCAGCGACTTTACGAGCTAAAGGCCACGCAGGACTCCGATCACGGAATCGATTGGTGTACGGAGCGCTGCGTCGGGTTGGCGTCCGGCCGATACGACCTGCTTTCAGGCCGCTACATTGATCGAACCGACGATCCAGACCAGATGCTGGGGCGGATCAAGCAAGAGGCGTCTATCCCAGGAGGAACCACGCAACGATGAGGAAACTCGACGTCTTCACACACATCTGGCCGAAGGCATTCCACGAGGCGCTATCGAAAACGACGGGCCAGATGAAGGACATGCATCGTCGCAGCGAAGCGGTCCCCATGATGACGAACCTCGATCGGCGCTTCGAGGTGATGGACATGTTTGAAGGCTATCAACAGATTCTTTCACTGGCCTCGCCGTCACCAGACGCGGCCGGCCCACCGGAGGTCTGGCGTGAGCTTGCGCGCATCGGCAGTGACAGCATGGCGGAGCTCTGCCGGAAATATCCGGAGCGCTTTCCAAGCTTTATCGCTTCGGTGCCCATGCGCGATCCCGAGGGAGCCGTCGAAGAAGCGCGCCGCGCCGTGAAAGATCTTAACGCCTGCGGCATTCAGATCTATTCCAACGTGGCCGGCAAGGCGCTAGACGCGCCGGAATTGCGTCCGGTCTTCCGCGAAATGGAACGCCTCGGCAAACCGATCTGGATCCATCCCGCGCGCACGGCCAGCTTTCCCGACTACCAGACCGAGCCGCAGTCGCTCTACGAAATCTGGTGGACGTTCGGATGGCCCTACGAATCGAGCGTCGCCCAGGCGCGCATCGTGTTTTCCAAAATGCTCGACGAAATGCCGGGGCTCAAATTCATCATTCATCACGCCGGTGGCATGATTCCGTTTTTTGAAGGCCGCGTCGGGCCAGGTTGGGATCAACTCGGAACGCGCACCTCGCATACCGACTATCGTCCTCTGCTGAAAGAACTGAAAAAGCGACCACTGGATTACTTCAAGCTGTTCTATGCCGATACGGCCACCTTCGGCTCCAAATCGGCCCTGGTTTGCGCCCTTGATTTCTACGGGATCGATCACATGCTCTTTTCATCGGACGCGCCGTTTGATCCCGAAGGCGGGCCGATGTACATTCGCGAAACCATTCGCGTGATCGATTCACTCGATATTTCCCGGCAAGAGCGCGAAAAGCTCTACTACAAAAATGCCTGCACGCTTTTGGGGATTCAGTGAACCGATCGGCGAAAGGTAGCAAAGCTTAGCTTTGGCGAGTTCACGGTTTTCGAGTCGAGGTATACGATCACGATAGACAGGCTCGCCTGCGAGGGGCATTTGCGTTCCCGCCGCGCCTTTCTAACAATGGCTGCCGCAGGGGTTGCCTCGGCAGCGCTCGGTGTGCCTGCCGACGCAGCCGATCCGGTGCTCGGCATGATCTTCCCGCCGGCGAACACTCCGGTGCCGCCCGAGGCCGAGCGGATGTATCCCTCCGGGGTACGCTTCCTGGCTATCGGCGTCGGCTTGGAGCGCATGACGCCGGAAGGCTACGACCAAGTCGTCGATCGCATCGTACCCGCCGCCGAACAGCTCAGGTCAGGAGGCGCGAACGCAATCTGCGTGATGGGTACGTCTTTGACCTTCTATAAGGGTGCGGCCTTCAATCAGCAGCTCACCGAGCGCATCGTGCGAGCGACTCGCCTGCCTGCAACGACGATGAGCACCGCCATCACTGAAGGTCTTCATGCGGTCGGCGGGCATCGACTCGCCGTGGCCACCGCGTACAACCAGGAGGTGAATCGGCGGCTGGATGCGTTTCTGCAAGAGGCTGGCTTCGAGGTTCTCGCCATCCAGGGCCTGGGCATTGAGCGATTCGAGGATCGGCCACCGGTAACCGATAGTGAATTGATCGAGTTCAGCACCCGCGTGTGGAAGACGGCGCCCAGTGCCGATGCGATTCTGATTTCCTGCGGCGCCTTGAAAACCCTCGAAATCCTCGCGCCACTCGAACAGCGCTCGGGCGTTCCCGTCGTTTCGAGCCTACCGCACGCTCTTTGGGCGGGCGTTCGCCTTCTGGGACTCAGTGGCCGCGTGGCTGGATACGGCACGCTGCTCTCCCGATGAGGACCGAGATGGACGAATCCGAGATCTATTCCAGGATTGGCGAAGAAGGATTCACTCGCCTGGTGAGAGCCTTCTATCGTCAGGTTCCTGACGACGACATCCTTGGGAAAATGTATCCGGAGAGCGATCGCGCGGCAGCCGAACAGCGCCTTCGGGATTTCCTGATTTACCGATTCGGGGGTCCCGAACGATACGTCGAGCTCAGAGGCCATCCTCGTCTACGGGCGCGCCATCTTCCGTTTAAGATTGATCAGGCCGCGCGCGACCGATGGATCAAGCTCATGAATCACGCCTTCACCGAAGCCGCTCTGCCGGCAGACGTCGAACAGTTTCTGCGGGCCTTCTTCGAGCAGATGTCTACGTTCATGATGAACCGTTGATTGGCAACGCACTTATGCTGTCCGCCCGCGCCCTGAACCGGCTGTAAAACGATGAACTTTGCCGTGATATAGTTCTCCTGGGGCGAGGCGTTTCTTGACAGGGACCGCGTTTCGGCCGCCTCGGCCCCGCCCAAGACGTGATTTCAAGACAAAGGAGCAGCGATGATTCCTGAAGAGATGGCTCGGGACATGCGCGAGGAGCTGACCAGGATCGGCTTTCACGAGCTCAGGACGCCCGACGAAGTGGATGCCGTACTTGGACGTGAAAAGCGTACCGTCCTCGTCGTCGTTAATTCCGTCTGTGGGTGCGCCGCCGGCAAAGCGCGTCCAGCGATCGCGCGCGCCCTCATGAACAAGGTGCGGCCGGAAGTTCTGGCGACCGTCTTCGCCGGGCAGGATCCGGAAGCAACCGCGCAGGCGCGAAAATATTTCACTGGCTATCCTCCATCTTCGCCATCGGTTGCGCTGATGCGCGACGGCAAACTCGCCTTTATGATGGAGCGGCGCGATATTGAAAGCAGCGATCCCTTCTCGATTGCTGCTGTTCTCGTGCGCGCCTTCAACGAATTTTGCACTCCGGCTACTGCCTGATCTCATTAAGAGATTCGGCAGTCACAATCACGCTCACCCACATCGGCACCGAGTCAGATTCGCTGCCCTATCCACATACGGAACGGAGGATGACAGATGGCCAAGCAAGACAAGCTACGGAAAGCTGCAGTCACGATCGGCGCTGCCGTGGGCCGCGCGGATCGCACGGCCCAGAAAGTCCACAAAGCCAGCGTGGTCGCAAGGCAGGAGCTTGATGGCCTCACCAAGCAGATCGATGCCCTCAAGCGGCAGCTACGGAGGACCACCAAGCGCCTGAAGAAAGCACTCGCCTAGCAGGTTCCCTGCGATGGTCAAAACGTCTCGCGGCGGATCGCGAACCGGTTTCGCCCTTCGCCGCAGCCGTTTAAAGCGGGCGGTGCCGGCGATCGTCTCGCGACGAGCTCCCTGCCCGTCAGTCCTCCGGCACGCCCACCAACGAGGGTCCGATCCTAGCACCGCAATGCGATAGAATATCTGAGCGTGGAAGAGAGATTTTATCGGGCGACCATGAAGATTGGAGGGGGCACCCTTCTCGGGCGCCTGGCATTCTTCTTCCTGCTGATCTGTGCGATGGGGGGCGGCGCAGCGGCCGGTCTGCTGTTCGTTTATTCCAGCGACCTGCCAGAGATTCATGCACTTGAGGACTATCGCCCCGAAGTCCAGACAGAACTCTACGCCGATGACGGACAGCCGGTCGGCACCTTTGCCCTCCAACGTCGCATTCTCCTCACCTATAGCCAGATTCCGAAGGTCCTGCGAGACGCCATCCTTTCCACCGAAGACCAACACTTCGAGCAGCACTGGGGCGTCGATTTCCCGCGTGTGCTCGGCGCGGCCTGGCACGACCTTCTCTACCACCGCAAAGCGGAGGGTGCCAGCACGCTCACCATGCAACTGGCCGGGGGGCTTTTCCTCGATCGCTCCGACCGCAGCTTCCACCGCAAAACACAAGAAGCTATTCTGGCGCTCCAGATCGAGCGGCACTATACCAAGGAACAGATTTTCACGATGTACTGCAACCAGATCTATCTTGGTGCGGGGAATTACGGTTTCGAGGCCGCATCGGAATACTACTTCAGCAAGCCGGTTGGTGATTTGACGCTCGATGAAGCGACTACGCTTGCCGCCATCATCCGCGGGCCGGTCTATTCCCCGATCACGCATCCCGATCGCGCCTTGGCCCGTCGGAATCTGGTGCTGTCGCTGATGGAGCACGATGGCAGGATCACGTCGGCCCAAGCGGAGAACGCGAGCAAGCAACCGCTCGGTCTTCACATCGCCTCGTTGCGCAATGACCTAGCCCCCTACTTCGTGGAAGAGATTCGCCAATACCTTGAGCACACCTACGGCACGGTCGCCGTTCACGAACAGGGCTTGCGCGTCAATACCACTTTGAATGTCGCAATGCAAAAAGCAGCAGACCGCGCGGTGCGCGACGGCCTGCACGCCCACGACCGCCGTCACGGGTGGCGCGGCCATCTTCACAACGTGATCGATGAAAACTTGGGCCCGCTCGATAAGTATCAAAGCGAAGACTGGAAAGGACCGATCCAGAAGGGGGACTACGTCACCGGGCTGGTGACTTCCGCCCAGCCGACGTTCGCGTGGATCAAGATCGGTCCATATCATGCCATGCTCACCCCAGCGGACTGCACCTGGACGGGGCACAAAGTCATCACCGAGCTGGTCAAACCCGGTGATCTTGTGATCGTGCAGATTAAAGACCTCCTCGGTACGGCCGCGCAGGTAGAGCTCGAACAGCAACCACTGGCTCAGGCCGCCCTCGTCGCCATCGACAACGCGACAGGCGGAATCAAGGCCATGGTTGGCGGCTACAATTTTGAGGAATCGAAATTCAATCGTGCCACACAGGCGATGCGCCAGACGGGCAGCTCATTCAAAGTGTACGTCTATACCGAAGCCATCGCGCAAGGAGCTTCGCCCTTTGATACGGTCGTGGATGCGCCGGTTACGTTCCGTAGCGGAGGGCAGGATTACACACCGCACAACTACGATGAGAAATTTGAGGGACGAATCACTCTGCGTCGAGCGCTGGCCGATTCCCGCAACATCCCCGCCGTGCGAACGCTCGACAAAATCGGCATCGAAAACACGATCGATTTAGTCCGCAGGTTCGGAATTACCAGCCCGCTGCCGCCCTACTTGCCGCTGGCGCTTGGCGCGGCCGATTTGACGCCGATCGAGCACATCTCCGCGTTCACCGTTTTTCCCGATGACGGAATTCATATCGATCCATATTTCATCGAACGCGTGACGTCCTATGACGGATCGGTGCTCGAAGAGGCGCGACCGGTTGTGAGCGACGTGATTCCGCCTGACGTTGCGCGCACCATGGTCGCGATGCTCGAGGAAGTCGTGCAATTCGGAACCGGCGTCCGCGCGAGGGAACTCAACCGCCCCTCGGCCGGCAAGACGGGAACGACGAACAATTTCACCGACGCCTGGTACATCGGCTTCACTCCGCAGATCACGGCCGGTGTGTGGATCGGCAACGATGATCCCAGCCAGTCGCTCGGGAAAAAGGAAACCGGTGCGCGTGCCGCCCTTCCGATTTGGCTTGAGTTCATGCAGGAAGCCATGCGGGGAATGCCGGTCGAAGATTTTCAGAACGTGGAGCCGCTTGAAAAACAGGTAGGTGCGCATCTCGTGCAGGTCGATACGCCCGATACGGCACCCCCGGCCGACGCTGCCGAGCAGGGCTTGACGCAAGCCGAAAACAAGCCGCCTCAACCGAAGGCGCCGGTCGCATCACAGCCGTCGACGACACCAGCACCCGCAAAACCAACCGAGCCGCCTTCTGCGGAGGCACACGCCACCACCACGGGAACCGATCCCACTCCCCAATAGTTCTTATTTCGAACCAAAGGGATCCCACCCGCCGGCAACGAGCGGTCTTACCGTGCCATCCTTCTGAACCAGCGTCAGTTGACCGCCGCTCCGCACCTCACCGATCTGCGCGAGCTCAGAGAACCTACGAGCCCGCCGTAAGCGCTTCAAGTTGCGCGGCGAGATGGTGAAGAGCAGTTCGTAGTCTTCCCCTCCGTTCAGTGCTAGCTCGAGCGGGCTAAGGCCCGGCACTTCTACTGTTTTCCCGTGGGGGATCTTGACGCACGGAATCTGGTCTGCCCAGATGCGAGCACCCACGCCGCTCGCCTCGCAGAGGCGGCTGAGATCGGTCGACAGTCCGTCTGACACGTCGATCATGGCCGAGGCCAGGCGGTGACGGGCCAACCAAGCACCCCACTCGACCTGAATGGCAGGGTAGAGGTGCGCTCGTAGTAGCGATCGTCGGCCCCGAAAATGCCGATGGATTGGCTTCCGTAAGCGGTTCGTCAGAACTAGCAACCCGAACTGAGCAGCTCCTAAGACGCCTGTCACGTAGATCAAATCGCCCGGCCTCGCACCAGAACGTGTGACGGCCCGGCCAGGGGTGATGTCACCGATCACGGTCATGCTGATAAAGATTGTGGGGTTCCTGGTGGTGTCGCCGCCAACGAGGGTCATCCCGAAACGCCGAGATGCGCGCCCCAAGCCTCCCAGAAAGTCGTCAAGCCACTTACCGACGCGGCCGATCGGAAGGGCAAGGGTGAGCAGGAAAAAGCGCGGCCTGGCACCCATGGCGGCCAAATCACTCGTCGCCCGCGCAAGTGCCTTGTAGCCGATCGAATCGGCAACGTGCGTATCGGCCAAGAAATGAACGCCTTCCAGAAATGCGTCGCAGCTGACGACCCACTCGGTGTTCGGGCGAGAAGCAAGGACCGCCGCGTCGTCTCCGACACCCAGGCGCAGCGTCGACCGAGAGAGGCTGCGCGCCCCGTTGTGGCTGACGATACGTTCGATCAGTCGATCTTCGGAAATCACCTGTACTTTTGGCCAGCTTGAATTGCGCCGCCCCTCAAGCTAGAATTTTCCAAACCCTGGATTATAGAATCCCTCGGATCTGGAAGCGAGCATGAGGGAATCTATGGCAGATGGAAGATCAGGGTTGACGCCCGGAGCTGAAGTCAATACAATCCCTCCGGTTTCGAACCAGGGCTCTCGGTTCAGGCCTATTACCAAGGCAATCGCACTGATGGAACGGCGAGCCGCGGAACAGGGCGCGCGGCACCAGGCCGATCTAAACAGGACCATTTGGAAGAAGGCTGCGTAATAAGACTATGAGGGGTAAGTCTTATACCTTTTTTATTGCCTCGAGCGCCTCTGGCGCCATGAGACGTGTGTGCATACCCTCGTATGCGCTGCATCTGCTGGCGGTCCTTGCGGTTGTCGGCGGCATCACAGTCGCGGCGGGGATGGGTTCGTACTCCCGAATGCTCTGGAAGGCGACCAGCTACAATTCTCTTCGGGCCGAACAGGAATCGTTGAAGCAGCAATATACGCGGCTTCAAAACCAGGTGTCGGATACCAACCAGCGATTGAGCTCCCTGCAGTCGCTGGCAGGCGAGGTCGCCATGGCCTACGGTATCACCCGCTTTAGCCAGACGCCGTTCGGACTCATCGATGGGAATACCACACCGGACGAGGCGGAATATCAGACCTCTCTCGACGAATTCAGCTATCTGGAAAAGAATGTGACTGCGGTTTCCATGTCTAGCGCGGGGATGCGCCTTCTGCCTGCGATGCAGTTGACCAGCCTCGGGATTGCGCCAACGCTTTGGCCGGTGGTCGGACACATCACCGGAGTGTTTGGCGAACGCATGGATCCGTTCAGCGGTGAAGGTGCGTTCCATTCTGGTCTCGATATTGCCTCTCGTTACGGCGATGCGGTTCGAGCAACTGCCGACGGCATCGCCGAAACCGTTGAGCAGCGCGCCGGATACGGTCGGCTCGTCATCATCGATCACGGCTTTGGCGTAACCACGTGGTACGGCCATCTTTCCGGCTTCAACGTGCAGGCGGGCATGCGCGTGAAGGCAGGCGATGTGATCGGCTATGAGGGTGATAGCGGGCGCTCGACCGGCCCCCATCTGCACTATGAAGTCCGCATCTACAACACGCCCGTAAACCCCTGGCGTTATCTCCGCGCCGTGTCTCCCAACCCGACCGTTACCTCCAACGGGGATTGATCGCCTTCGTTTCCTTTCCTGGCGGCCAGGAAGGCGGCGATGCACACGGCCAAAGCAAGCGGAAGGAGCATTACACCCTCTTCGATCAGCCGCTTGGGTCCAATCTGCTCGCCGGGACCAAAGCAACCGCAGCTGATCGTGAGGCCCCGTTCGTAGGCCGAAGTCATGGCCACGAAGAATCCAGAAATCATCAACGCCGCAATGAGGGAAGATGCGCGCAAGGCCAGGCCCGTCAGCAGCCATAAGCCCAGCAGGAGTTCGAACGGCGGCAGCCAATGGGCGACCAGGCTGACCGCCCACGGCGGCAAGATCTGATACGAATCGACGCCCATCGCAAACATCGAAAGCGAAGTCTTGATCGAGGCCAGAGACCAGGCCATGGCTGGCTGCGGCTTCATCTTCATGTAGGCCGCCACGACAAAGACCATTCCCAGCGCAACCCGCCCGATGATCAGAAGGCGTTTTCCCCACCTCTTGCGGTTGCGCAAATCGCTATTCATGAAGTTCGATCATTTCGACCGATCCATCGGAGTGAGCTCGCTACTGCTGTGCCAAAAGAGAATCAAAGAACTGTTTCAGGATGGGCCATGAGACCGTACCGGATCCAGCAGGCAGCTTCTGGCCTTTGTATGTGATGACGTAGGTTGGCGTAGCCTGGACGGGAATCTTGTAGCCGAGTTCGATGTCGTCTCGAACAGCGTAGTCAAATGTGCAAGGATGGGGATCCTTGGCAAGCGGATCGCCGTGATCCCATGTGGAGGTGGGAGCGGGTGATTCGCAGGACTTGACCAGCGCCTCCACACGCTTGAAGTCCGCCGCGGGCAGCGCTGCAGCAACGTACTTGGCAATGTCCCCGCTCGCTCCCCACGCGTCTTGGTTATCGTAGAGCGCCGCTTCGACTTCGGGGAATTGGCCGACCCGCGCCGCCGCATTCGCCCAGCGCGCCGCGAGGCCCGAATACATGTGGGCCTGAAGCGGAAAGTCATGGTGCACGAGATAAACTTTGCCCGACGTAATGTAGTCACTCGCAATCAATTGACGCAGGCTGCTTTGGTAAAAACTCCGGCAAGAAGGGCATTGATAGTCCGTAAATACGTCCAATTTAATGGGCGCACCCGAAGAACCGTAGCTTTTCACGAGAGGACCCGTGGCGACCGGTTTCGAGTCCACGTTCTTGGCGCTCGTTTTTGCGGCGGATTTTGCCGGCGAATCTGTGTTCTTCAAAGCCGATGACGGCGTGGCCTGCGAAAGGGCCAAAGAGGGAGCCAGAACAAGCCCAGCACACAACAGGGGAAACCAACTGACTCGTGGGCTTTTAAACGAAAACCGTGGGAGCATTCGATCAAATCGATAAATCAATTCATTCCCCCCTTGATCGCTATAATGCCGTCGCAATGGTCGCCCTATTGTAGCGCGAATCTACACCGACAGATCGGGACCCAACTAGACGTTTCGTGTAAACAACAGTGTGATTCACCCGACGCATCGAATGTTGGCCGCCAATGGAATTAGCCTCAAGTAGATATGAAGCGAGCCGAAGCTGTGGGGGTAAGGCCTTGACGCCGAGCCGTAGTTGCGTTTCTCGGAGGGCAGAAAGACCTGTGTGGGGCCAGGGTTCTCAAAATAACCAGTGGAGCTATGGCAAAATCGATCGTGTCCATATGTAACTATCTGCAAATACAAGACATGCACACGCATAAGAAACTTGACAATACTACGCTCAATGTGTATCCTATCGCCGTCGTAGCGGCAGGCCGTCTCGAGCCGAGCCAGCAAGAGTTCATCAGGAGCGGATTCTATGAGCAAGATTATCGGTATTGACCTGGGCACGACCAACTCGGTCGTCGCCGTGATGCAGGGAGGCGAGCCGGTCGTCATCCCCAACCAAGAGGGCGGACGCACCACCCCATCGGTCGTTGGTATCACCAAGACAGGGGAGCGCCTGGTTGGCCAGGTGGCCAAGCGGCAGGCGATCACAAACCCCGAGAATACGGTCTATTCGATCAAGCGTTTCATGGGGCGTCGCTACGAGGAGGTGGTCGATGAAACCAAGCGCGTTCCTTACAAGGTGACGCGTGGCCCGCACGACGATGCGCGCGTCGAGATCTCCGGCAAGACGTACAGCCCGCCGGAAATCTCCGCCATGATTCTACAAAAGCTGCGGAGTGCCGCCGAGGACTTCCTAGGGGAGAAGGTGACGAAAGCCGTGATCACCGTCCCGGCCTATTTCAACGACAGCCAACGGCAGGCAACCAAGCAGGCTGGTGAAATCGCCGGTCTTGAAGTGCTGCGGATCATCAACGAACCGACGGCGGCGGCCCTCGCCTACGGACTTGATAAGAAAAAGGAAGAGACGATTGCTGTGTACGATCTCGGCGGTGGCACCTTCGATATCTCCATCCTGGAGGTGGGCGAAGGCGTTGTCGAAGTGAAGTCGACCAACGGCGATACCCACCTGGGAGGCGACGATATCGATCAGCGCGTCGTCGACTGGCTGGTGGCGGAATTCAAGCGTGACCAGGGCGTCGATGTGGGCAAAGATCGCATGGCCATTCAGCGGCTCAAGGAAGCGGCGGAAAAGGCCAAGATCGAGCTGTCGCAGCTGCAAGAGACGGAAATTAATCTGCCGTTCTTGACTGCGGACGCGTCCGGCCCCAAGCACATGCAGGTCAAGTTGACCCGGGCGAAGCTCGAGCAGTTGATGGAAGACTTACTGCAGCGGACGGTCGGGCCGGTGAAGCAGGCCATGAGCGATGCCGGTTTGACACCGGACAAAATCGACGAGGTCGTGCTGGTCGGCGGTTCGACTCGCATCCCTCGCGTGATCGATATCGTGAAGAACCTGTTTGGCGGGAAAGAGCCACACAAGGGTGTGAACCCGGATGAAGTGGTCGCCGTGGGCGCGGCCATTCAAGGTGGTGTCCTCGGCGGAGAAGTGAAGGATATCCTGCTGTTGGACGTGACCCCGCTTTCGCTCGGCGTGGAGACTCTTGGCGGTGTGATGACCGTGCTCATTCCGCGGAACACTACCATTCCGACGCGGAAATCGGAGATTTTTTCGACCGCGGCGGACAGCCAAACGTCGGTCGAAATCCACGTGCTGCAGGGCGAGCGCCCCGTCGCCAGTGGCAACCGTTCGCTGGGGAAATTCCATCTGATCGGAATTCCGCCGGCGCCACGTGGCCTACCGCAGATCGAGGTGACGTTTGATATCGATGCCAACGGCATCCTTAACGTCTCGGCGAAAGACACGGCCACAAACAAAGAGCAGAAGATCACGATCACGGCTTCCACCGGTTTGAGCAAGGAAGAAGCCGAGCGCATGAGGAAGGAAGCCGAGTCGCATGCGGCAGAGGACAAGGAACACCTGTCGGAAGTCGAGGCTCGCAACAAGCTCGACAGTCTGATCTACCAGGGTGAGAAGCTGATCAAGGAGAACCGCGAGAAGCTTGCGGAAAGCGACGCCAAGGCCGCCGAAGCCGCCATCGAAGAGGCGCGACGAGCGCTGAACGAAGGCGGTGTCAGCAAGCTGAACGAGGCCTCCGACAGCTTGACCAAGGCGCTCCATCGCATCGGCGAAACGCTGTACAAGGCCCAGCAGGCCGCCGGCGCAGCATCCGGGGCGGGTGGGGCCAGTGCAGGAAGCGCCGGTGGCGGTCAGCCAGGGCAGGGGCCGTCGGCTGGCCAGGGTGACGTGGTCGACGCCGAGTTTGTGGACGTCGACGAATCGAAGAAGCCCAACTGAAACGGATGATTCCGGACGGTGGGGGCGGGTCGGACGCCCGCCCCTGCCGGGAGCGGGCCGAGCATGAGCAACATCCGGCGGGCTAGTCCGCCACAGGCGGTGCAAAAGGTTCGCGACAATTTTTATATGGTCCAGCTTTCGATCAACGAGTCGCCGTCGGGTGATTGGCGGCGACTGTTCTACGATGCTCAGCAGGATGTCCCGCCGGATTTCACGCCACGATCGATTGAAATAACGGGCACGTTTCTGCGCTTCAAGGCGGAGCCGGCCAGCGTCGAGCAGAAAATTGCTTTGATCGACCGCTGGATGGAACGAGCCAATCAAAAGGAAGCCGCGATGGCCCTGCGGTCCGAAGGCCAGCGCGAAAAAAAGCAAGAGCTGGCACGCGAGGCCGAAGAGCTGGCGCAATGGAACGCGCGCTGGGCCAAACTGTGAAGCGAGATCCGTAGGGCGAGCTTCGCGCCAGCCTTTAAGATCGCAACATGGCCACAACAACCAAGACAGACTATTACGAGCTGCTCGGAGTCGCGCGCAAAGCAAGCGCGAAGGACATCCGCGCCGCGTACCGGAAACTTGCGCGCAAATACCATCCCGACCTCAACCCCGGTGACAAATCCGCCGAGGAGAAATTCAAGCAGATCCAGGAAGCCTACGAAGTCCTTTCGGATACGAAAAAACGACAGATGTATGACCAGTTTGGGTTCAATGGACCCGGCACGGGCGGACCGGCAACCGGCGCCGCGTACGGCGGCCAAGCACCGGAAGACATTCATTTCGACTTCGGCGGCTTCGATTTCGGAGGCGCTCCGGGAAGTGGCGGCACGAACTTCCGAGATCTCTTCAGCCAATTTTTCCGGGGAGCCACGGCGGCACACGCCGGCGCGGAGCGCGAGCCGGGAACCGATTTGGAATACCAGATTGACATTACCTTTGCCGAAGCGATGCACGGAGCCGTGAAGAAGCTGAGTTTCACGCGGCTGGATGTCTGCAATGTCTGCCACGGGACAGGTGTAGCGCCGGGCGATGCGAAGGTCTGCCCAAGTTGCAACGGCTCGGGTCAGGTGACGCAGGTGAGCGGCAAGATGCGCTTTCAGATTACCTGCTCGCGATGTGGCGGGAGCGGCAAGCTTCAGACCGTATGCCGCAACTGTGGCGGCGAAGGGCGCGTGCCGCGTGTCGAAACGCTCGATGTGCGTATACCGCCCGGTGCACAGACCGGATCGCGGGTCCGCGTGGCCGGCCGTGGCAATGCCGGCACAGGAGGCGGGCCGCCCGGCGACCTCTACATCATCACCAATGTACAGCCGCATCCGTTTTTCGAGCGACGCGGCGACAATCTCTATACGGTCGTGCCCGTGACGGTGAGCGAGGCGTCTCTGGGAGCGAAGGTTGAAGTGCCGACAATCGATGGTCGTGCGCAGGTCCGCATTCCCCCGGGCACAAACAGCGGCAAGAAGCTGCGGCTGCGCGAAAAGGGCGCCCCATTGGCGCGTCAACCAGGCAAGCGCGGCGACCAGATCGTCGAGGTGCAGGTCGTTGTACCCAAGCCGGAAGACGAGCGGGTGCGAAATCTTTTAAAAGAACTCAGCAAGCTCGACCCGCAAGACCCGCGACGCGATGTGTTCGCGCGAGCGGCCGTCTGAGGCGTGCGGAGGCGATCGGGCCAGCGCTATGAGAAAAAGGGCGAAAGCCGGCTACATGATCAGCGCAGTGGCTGAGCTCTACAAGCTGCATCCGCAGACGCTGCGGCTGTACGAACGTGTCGGATTGCTGAAGCCGTCGCGCTCGCAGGGAAACACGCGGCTCTATACGGACGAGGACCTCGAGCGACTCGAAGTGATCCTCAACTTGACCCGCGAGCTGGGCGTTAATCTCGCGGGGATCGAAATCATCCTGAACATGCGCGACAAAATGGGCGAGATGCAAGCACAGATGGAGGCGTTCATTCAGTTTGTGCGGAATGAGATGACGCGAAATCTTCGATTCCCTGACGAGCGCAAGTTTCGTAACGCCATTGTCCGCGCCGCACCGCGGCACGCAATTCGCGTAGAAAAGTGACGCTTCTCACCCGCCGTCACGGCGTTCCGATCACCGAACCCTGTGGTTTTTCGAAAGTACGGATGTAGTCCACCACCTGCCAGCGCTGCTGTTCGCTTAATTTGCTTGCAAAGGCCGGCATGGGACGGCGCCCTTTGCTAATCTGCCAGTACAGCTCGCCGTCGCTCAACCGATCCATCTTCGCCCGATCCGTGAAGTCGCCCGGTGCGATCGATAATTCCGCGGCTTTTTCCCCCTTGCCGTCTCCCAGCCGGCCATGGCAGCTTTGGCAGTGTTCTGTGTACATCTCGGTTCCTGCCTTCAGGGCCTCCTCGCTCGGCGGGTACGGATTTTTGAGTTTCCGCGCCTGGGCCCGCGAGGCCCAGTTTTGAACCGCGAAAACCAGCACCGCCAAGGCCAAGCCCAAAGTAGACAGAAACGCAACCCATCGGGCCCGCCGAAGCGTGCTGCCCGGTCGATCTGGCTGCCGATAGGTGGCCGTAGGACTTCCTCCCGAGAATCGAAATCTTCCCATAGCCGTCGGGTGTTTCCCAGTGCCACAGGTTCGGTGGGTTCGAAGAGCTCGATCTAAGGGGCGAGACGGAGAGCTCGCAGGGCGGACACGATCACGAGTACGAGCATGACCACTACGTAGACGCGCAGGCCCCACAGCATGGCGCGCACGCCCAGCGAAAGATTCCGGCGGCCAAAGTGCGTGCGCTGCTTGGCGGCAACCACTTGGTCAGCCTCCAAAAGCGAAAGCACGACGCGCGGATCCTTTAAATCGGGGGGCCGCTTGCTGTCGAGCTCTCGCGCGCTGAGATTGGTCTCTACACCAGTCGTTTTCATGATCTCTCCGGGACGGCTGAGGGTCTCAGCCAGTCTGAAACACCGTTGCCAGAGCAAATCCAAGGCCGGCACAGATCAAAAGCACAGTCACCGTAACGGCCGCCGCGTTTTCCCAAACGTTGTTTACATGCTCCCCCATCACTTCGCGATCGTTCACGAGCAGTAGCAGAAAGGCGAGCGCGGGAGGCATGGCCAGCACCGCAATCACATTCACGATCAGGACGATAAATACGAGCGGAGCATGGGGGATCAGCACGAGCGCGGCCGCAGTCGCGGCCGATCCCAAAAGCGTTGAATAGAACGGCCATGCCTCGCGGAGCGGTCGGTTCAGGCTGTGCCCGACGCCGAACACTTCGCCAAACGCGTAGGCAGAGGATGTGGAAATGGCGATGGCCGCCACAATGCCAGCCTCGAAAATCCCGAGCGCGAACAGGGCCGCACCGACATGACCGATCCAGGGTTCGAGGGCCTGGGCAAACTCAGCCGCCTGGAACTGCGAGGCGTCGATGCCGTGATGAAACAGCGGCGAGGTGGCGAGAATCGCCGCGATTGCAAACACCGTGGCCAATAGAGCGCCCAGCAGTGTGTCAAATCGCTCCGGACCGATGTCAACTGGCTGTATCCCCTTGTCCACAACCGCGCTCTGCTGAAAGAAAATCATCCATGGCGTGACCGTCGCGCCGATGTCCGCTAAGATCAACAGAACAATGTCGAACACTTTTCCGTGTGGCAAAGGTGTCCAGGTCAAAAGCGACTGGGCTACGGCGCTCCAAGGAGGACGTGCCAGCAGTGCCGCCGGAATGAACAGGCCGTTGAAGATCGCCAGGCCCATGGTGATGCGCTCCCAGGTCCAGTAGCGGCCCGTGGTAATCGCGGCGAACACTACCGCCAGCCCGATGCCCACGGCCACGACGGGTCGGATTCCGAAAAACCCCAGGCCAGCGCGAATTCCGATGAATTCGGTTACCAGCGTCAGAAAATTGCCCAACACCAAATCGCCCATAGCGAACAGTCCCCAGAATCGTCCGAAGCGATCGAAGATCAGCTCGGCATGGCCCCGGTGGGTCACGGCTCCGAGGCGCACGGTCATTTCCTGTACCACCAAACCCATGGCGAACGTCAGCACGACGAAGGGAATAAAGAAGCCGATTCCGAAGCGCGCGCCCGTGACCGAATAGGAAAGCATGCTGGGGGCATCGTTTTCTGCAAGAAAGACGAGGACGCCCGGTCCCACCAGCAACCAGACCAGCGAAAGCCTCCCGCCGATCTTGGAACGGCGCTCTTGAGAGCGGGCGCGGCTCACCGCCCAGCGGTCACGAGCCCGATCCACATCCTCGTGAGTCAACAGACGGGCGAGGTCTCGGGCGAGTGGAGAGGCAGCGGCAACAGCGGTCGTAGGATGGGCTGGCCCAAACGAGGAAGAATTCTTCGCTGGCTCGTGTTTCCCTGCAGTCATATTAACTGAGCTAAACTCCATAGATAAACTACGCTTAACTAGACGCAGCGTCAACTCTTCTGGTCGTCGTTTGTTTTGAAAAGTGATCGGCGAGATGGGCCGGCTTTGTTATAGTGGCGCCAGACGTGGCAAGAAGGAGAGGCCTATGGCCGACGCACCGAAGCCGCAGCAACAGATACAGATCAAAGCTGATGAGAAGGAGCTGCTTGGCCAGTATTCAAATCTCGTGGTGGTGCATCACAATGCCGAAGAGTTTACGTTGAATTTTATCTACCTTTTCCCCACGGTGCCGCAAGGAAAACTTGTCGCGAGTCTCATTGTCAACCCGAGTCACGCCAAGCGGCTGCTGCATGCTCTGCAGGAAAACATAACCCGATATGAGGCGCAGTTTGGCCCCCTGCCGGAAGGACCACCGGGGGGACAAGAACCCAAGGTTGGATTCATTCAGTAGACTAAAGATGCTTAACCCCTAAGTCGCAGAAGGCGGCGTGGTGCCGCCGTCAACAACCCAGTTTCCGCTGGATTCAACGAACTCAAGTCCCACGGCATAGCCGGCGCGCGGGACCGGCTGGCAATAAGCGACACGTGCCACGGAGCGAAACGAGCCGGCCGTGGTCGAGATCACGAGCCGTTCGTTGGCTTTCCATCGACGTGTGGTCAGCACGCGGGCCCCTCGCGCGCTGACGTTCTCTGTGAAGGTCGATTCGGTGCCTGGCAGTATCGCGTGGCCGTGAATCTGAACTTCCACCTCCATCGGCACTCGCCTGTCGCGGCGCACAACGGAGAAGTTCTTCGTCTTCGGGAGTCCCAACCCCAGCGGCATATTCCCCCCTGCGCCCCCTTCTTGTGACTTACAAGCAAGCAGCGATCTGATGCAGACGCAACCTTCCTTCGCCCCGCCGCTTCATTCGGTAGAGCGCCAGATCGGCTGCCCCCAGAAGCTGCTCGATCGAGGCTCCGTCTTGCGGATAAACGGCCTGGCCGACGCTCACGGATATGGCCGGCTCTTCTCCGTCCTGCGCCAACCGAGCGCAGATGCGTGCGGCGGTTTGCTCGGCTTCGTGCGGTCCGGTTTCCGGCAGCACCAGGGCAAATTCGTCGCCGCCGTAACGTGCCGGAACATCGATGGCCCTGCTGTTGCTTCGCAACACCATACCGAGGCGCTTGATGGCGTGGCTGCCCATCAAGTGGCCGAACTTGTCGTTAATCTTTTTCAGGTCATCCAGATCGAACAGCAGCAGAGAAAAACTGCGGCCGGTTCGCCGCGAGCGCTGAATCTCACTTTCTAAAGCCTCGAGCAGGCGGCGATGGTTGGCAAGCCCGGTCAGTGAATCCGATGCAGCCAACCGGCTGACCTGATCGAACAGCTGCGCATTGTCAAGCAGCGTGCCTCCGAGCACGACGACATAGCTCATCACCATGAGCACGTGCGACAACGTGTACGGCGCGTCCAGCACCCGTTGTGACTGGCTGATGGTGACGTGGCAGATGACGTTCAGCGCCGCTCCGACATAGAGCGCGCGATCGAGCGACGTGCTGACCCGGCGTAACCGGAACCCAAAGCCTATTGTAGCGGCAACGAAAATGGCTGCAGGCAGCATGTCCCACGAACGTGGCAGGAACGCGCCCGGATGAATCTTGGGCGCGCGCGGCAGCATGAAGTAGAAGACGCTTGTCAGGTACGCCGAGGCGCCGACGATCAGCACCACACCGGCGATTTCCTTCCCCGGATCACGAGAGACGGGGATTCGCCGCTCCACGACGAGCGAGGCCAAAAGCACAATCCCCAGTAAGGTGCGTCCGGCTAGCCAACCGAGTGAGATTTCGTCACTGACAGACGGCGTCACGAGCATCCCACGATAGAACGCCATGCTGGTGCCCGCCTCGATCAGCCCCGCCACCACAAAGCCAAATGCCAAAATCAGCGACATCCGGTCACGTGTTCCACGGAATCGTACCAGGGCATTTGCCGCGAAGGTAAAGGCGATCAGACTGCCCGCCATCTGCAGGTAGGTGTCAAGAAGAGGTTCCGCCGCGTAGGAAGAGCTGCGCAGAACCCACAGGAGAACAGAATAGGCTGCTCCCGCCGCGCCGATCAGAACGAGCCGGACGCGAAAAGCCCGGCCGAATTTTCCCGCCCGATCCACCACGAGCCCCCAAGGAGACGACACCGCCCCACGCCCCAACTGCACTTGATATGCCGTTGTGAGACCTGTGCGGGTGGTTGATTAAGTATATCTGTTTGCTTGGGACTCTTGGCGAAGGCTCTCGCGGCTGTATCAAAAAGATACACATCCCGTCTCGCGACCACGAGCAATTCTTGCACAACCGAGATGAAACAACCGGCCGTTAGGACTTTGGAGCCGTAGGCGGTGCGGGCGGTTGAGCGGGCAGATCGTAGGCTTGAATCGCGCTCTGAAAGTTCACCCTCTTGTGTGAGCCGTCACAAAACGGCTTCGTCTCCGACTGTCCGCAGCGGCAAAGGCCGATCTTGGTTCGGCCTCCCAGACCAAAGGCGCGGCCATCCTGATCGACGATCTCAAAGTCTCCTTCGACACGAATCGAACCGTCCGTGCGGACTGTAATCTTGGTCGTAGCCATTCCACCCTCCGCTCGATCTCGCCCTCTCGCTCACCCGCCGGTCCACTCAGTATTTCGGGACCGTCGGGTCCACTTCATCTGACCACGCGAGGATACCACCCTTAAGATTCCATATCTTGCGGAAGCCAGCCTTCTGCAAGAATTGCACGGCATCGGCCGAGCGCTTGCCGCTGCGGCAGTGCGCTACGATCTCGCGCGAGCTGTCCAGCTCATGGACGCGTCGGGGAAGTTCGCCAAGCGGGATTAAGTGGCCGTCAAGATTGCAGATTTGGTACTCGTGCGGTTCGCGCACGTCCAGAATGTAGAGATCGTCGCCGCGATCGAGGCGCGATTTCAGCTCCATCGGGGTGATCTCGGGAATGTTGGTCACAGTGCTGGGCGCCTCCTCGCCGCGGATGCCGCAGAACTCGGCGTAATCGATCAGCTTCGTCACCGTCCGATGGGTGCCGCATACCGGGCAATCTGGATTCTTGCGCAGCTTGAGTTCACGGAATTTCATTGCGAGCGCATCGAACAGCAGCAAACGCCCGATGAGTGGCTGGCCTTTGCCGATAATCAGCTTGAGGGTCTCAGCCGCCTGGATCGTGCCGACAATTCCCGGCAGCACACCCAGCACTCCGCCTTCGGCACACGAAGGCACGAGGCCCGGCGGCGGCGGTTCCGGATACAGGCAGCGGTAGCAGGGGCCGTCTGGATATCCGAAGATCGTGATCTGCCCCTCGAAGCGGAAAATGGAGCCATAGACGTTCGGCTTACCCAGCAAGACGCACGCGTCGTTCACCAGGTAGCGTGTCGGGAAATTGTCCGTGCCATCGACGATAATATCGTAGTCCCGAAACAGTTCGAGTGCGTTTTCACTGCTCAGCCGGGTCTCGATCGGATCGATCTGAATCGCCGGGTTCAGATTTCTGAGACGGTCGGCAGCCGCTGTAATCTTAGGCCTGCCCACGTCGCTCGACCCGAACAGAACCTGGCGCTGCAGATTCGTGAAGTCCACCACATCGAAATCAACCAACCCGATCTGACCCACGCCCGCAGCTGCCAGATACAGACCCAACGGCGCGCCGAGCCCTCCCGTGCCGATCAAGAGCACCCGGGCCTGCTTCAGCTTGAGCTGCCCCTCCATGCCTACTTCGGGCATGATGAGGTGGCGGCTGTAGCGCAGGATCTCTTCTTTGGAAAGCCCGCTGCTGTCGTCGGCTGGCCTTTTCGTTGCCATAAAAAGCTCTCCCATCAAAAGGCTAGTCCCAGAGCGCCTCCGGCAATCGAGGGAACGATGCTGATCGTATCGCCTGCCTTCACGCTCGTCTGATCCTTCTGCAAGTAGCGAATGTCTTCGTCGTTCACATAGACATTGACAAAGCTTCGCAGTCGCCCGTCATCAGCAAACAGATGTTTCTTCAGCTCTGCGAACTTGGTGGTGACAGCTGATAGCGCCTCCGCCACCGTCGTAGCCTGCACTTCGACGCTTTCCTGCTTGCCCGCATACGCCCGCAGGGGCGTTGGGATAATCACCTTCACTGCCATTCGCCCTCCTCCTCGTCGTGCTTATTGGATGCCGGCCGGATGCTCTACGGTCTCAATCGGTTCGGGATGGTAGGCGGCACGATCGTCCTGTAAGCGCCAGGAGGTCGTATCGCGCGCAACACCCTGGTGGATGCTCACGATAATGTAGCTATACCATGGCCAGGCGTGATCGCGGTCGTATTCGCTTGGACGCGCCGGTGCATCGGGATGCGAATGGTACCATCCGATCAGCTCCAGTCGTTTCTCGCGCGCCGTTTTCTCGGCGAGTCGAACGTCATCGGCCGTCACCTCAAATCGGTTCCGCGGTGAGTCGTCCCGGCGGTTTCTAAGCGGCATCAGATCAATCACTTCCCTTGAGTCGTCACGATCGCGCCCGAGTAGCGCGCCACAGCATTCGTAGGGGTAGGTTTCAACACCATGCGCCTGAATGCGGCGCATCATTTCTTCTCGCACCGTCAGCCGCGCGGCGCTCATTCCTCGCTCCAGAATCGCTCGCTCAGATACTTCTCGCCCGAGTCGGGAAACACAGTCACGATCAGCGCGTGCTCATGGCGTGGCAAGCGCTTCGCCACTTCGAGGCAGGCCCACAGCGCTGCTCCCGCGCTTACGCCCACAAGAATCCCTTCTTCGCGCGCGAGCTGCTTTGCCATCCGCTGCCCGGCTTCCGTCTTGACTTCGATATTCTCATCCGCGACGCTCGGATCGTAGATCGGCGGCACAAGCGCGGTGGGCATGTGCTTCAGGCCTTCCAGGCCATGAAAGCCCGAGTCTGGCTGCATGCTGATGCAGCGAATCTGCGGATTCAGCTCCTTCAGTCGCCGGGTTGTACCTACAAACGTTCCGCTCGTGCCCAAGCCCGCCACAAAATGGGTGATGCGGCCATCGGTCTGCTGCCAGATCTCGGGACCCGTCGTGCGATAGTGCGCCCCGGGATTGGCCGGGTTGCCGTACTGGTCCGGATAGAAGTAGGTTTCGGGATCAGCCTGATAAATCTCGCGGACGCGCCGGATGGCTCCGTCGGTTCCCTCATCTCCCGGCGTGTAGACAATCTCGACGCCGTACGCCTTCAGAATCTGCTTCCGTTCTGGTGAAGCACTCGACGGCAAGCAGAGCTTCACGCGATATCCCAGAGCCGCGCCGATCATGGCGTAAGCGATCCCGGTATTGCCGCTGGTCGCGTCGAGGATCACTTTCCCGGGGCGCAACTGACCGGTGCGTTCACCTTCCCGAATCATTGAATACGCCGCTCGGTCCTTCACCGAGCCGCCGGGATTAAACCACTCCGCCTTGGCGCAAATCTCGACGTCGGGCAACTCTGCCCCGAGGCGCGAGAGCCGGATCAGGGGCGTGTTGCCGATGCGCTCAAGCAGCTGCTGTCCAACGAGTCGCACTGTCTCAGGCCGCTCCGCGCTGGCCGTGGCTTTATTGACCACCTTCATTTTCGCTCTAACCCCTTTGGCCACAACATCGTCGATCCAAAATCGCCCCAAGCGTATTCCATCTTTCTGTAGGCTTTCCGGGGGGGGGGCTAACTGCAATGAGTCTAGCAGTCTATCAGATGCGCTTACAGGCCGGCTCGATCTTTTGAAGGAACGAACCTCGTCCCTCTCTTGACAGCCGCCGTAGCCCCGCCGATCACGCGGCGCCTTTATCGGCGACTGGGCCGCAAGTTTAGCTTGACATAGTCTATCAAATAGGTAGACTTGCTCTAACTAATAGAGATAATTTTAAGACATGAGAATTTCTCAGAGAGGACTGTACGCGTTGCAGGCGCTCACGGTGCTGGCCCGCCGAGACCGCGATGAGGTTGTCAAGATTCGCGACATCGCCCGAGAGGAGCAGCTGCCGGAAAAGTTTCTGGAGGCCATCTTGCTCGAACTGAAGCGCGCACGAATCGTAGTTAGCCTACGGGGAGCAAACGGCGGCTACCATCTCAAACGCCATCCCAAGAAGATCTCGCTCGGCGAAGTCATCCGCCGTATCGACGGGCCACTGGCTCCCTTCGAGGATGCCGAGTCCCTGCGAGAGCGCATCCATTCGGACCCCAAGCACCGCCCGTTGTTCCGGGTCCTTCTCGATGTTCGAGACGCCACGGCGCATATCCTAGACAATACCTCCCTCGCTGACCTCTGTTGTAGCCGCAACTAGTTCTTCCCTGCACGCTACAAGACATTTTCTAGTTTCACCGACGATTCAGGCGTTTCCGCAGTGACAACAAGTCGAATGGGCTTTGGAGCAACAAGTGAGTGAGGGCAGAGCGAAGGTCGACTGGAGCTGGCGATCAAAACTTGAGGAGAATCGAATGTCATTACACAGGAAGTTCAGATCGAAATGCACCGCAATCGGAGCCGTGTTGATTTTGGGCCTCGCGGGACCCAGTACGAGCGTGTACGCCGCGAACGCCGGGGAATCGGCGCCGGCAGGCAACGAAAATGCCGCAACTGAGCCGTCCGCGAGTTCGTCGGCATCGTCAGCTGCGGCAACTCCGGCATCCCCTGTGGCGGCGGAACTCGAACAGCTGCGAACCAGCATCCAGGCGCAAGAACGCCTTTTCGCAGAGCACAGCAAGGAGCTTGAATCCGAGCGCTCGGCGCTTCAAGAGGAATTGCAACGGATCGCAGCCCTCGAAGCGAAGCTGGGCCTCACACCGGGGCCTTCCGCAGAGCCGTCGCCCAACGTGGATAGTGTTCTGACACCGCCTTCGCAGGCTCAAAACAAGACTCCTATCAATATCGTCGCACCGGAACAGCCGCTCTCCATCAAGATCGGTGGCGCAGACTTTACTCCAGGCGGGTTCGTGGATCTCACGGGCATTTTCCGAAGCCGCGATTCCGGCACTGGGCTTGGAACGAATTTCCCGAATCTGCCCTACGCCAACAATCTTCCCCTGGGACAGTTAACCGAACTCCGCTTTACTGGACAGGGATCGCGCCTGTCGCTGAAGGTGGACGCACAACCCCAAGCTTCGACCCACATCACGGGATATGTCGAAAGCGACTTCAACGGCTATGAACCGGCCAACTCGAATGTCAGCACGAAGAACGATTCGTTCCGATTGCGTCTTGCTTTTGCGCAAATTCGGAACGACAAATGGGAACTCGTCACCGGGCAGACGTGGTCGTTTCTGACGCCGACGCGCCTCGGACTTTCGCCCTATCCCGAGAATATCTTTACCGCACTGCGGTTGGACACAAGCTATCTCGCAGGCTTGGTCTATACGCGCCAGCCCGAGGTTCGCGTTGTCTATCATGCGACCGATCATTGGGCGATCGGTGTGGCTGCAGAAAACCCTCAACAGTTCGTTCCGAGTTCCGTGGTTTTCCCGACCGATGGATCCACGAATTTCTTCTCGCAGCAATTCGATAATGGGAGCAGCAGCACGAACGCTGCCAGCGCTTCCACAAACCCCACAATTCCCAATCTCCATCCTGACATCACGGCCAAAACCTCCTTTGATTGGAATGTCGGGGAAAAGCACTTTCACATCGATGCGGGAGGGCTGGCCAGGAGCATCAAAGTTTACAACAACCTGGCCACGCCCGAGGGCACGAACACCATTACCGGTGGCGGTGGGCAATTCAACTTCAACTTCGAAGTGCTAAAGAACTTTCACCTCATTGAAAACGCGTTTTACGGGGACGGTGTAGGGCGTTATATCGGTGGCCTCGGGCCTGATGTCGTCGTAAAGCCGACGGGACAGCTCTCTGGCGTTCACGCCGGTTCAGGGGTTGCGGGACTCGAGTGGCAAGCGATTCCGAACTTTCTCGTAGATGCCTACGCCAGCGGCGCCTACTTTTGGCGAAACTACGACCTGACGACGAAGGCTTTGGGAACCCCCTGCGGTCCGAAAGGAACCGAATACTGCACGGGGTTCGGATTCGTGGGTTCGGCGAATACGAACAACCGCGACTATCAGGAAGCCACGATCGGCTTCATACCGACCATATGGTCGAGCCCGAACTACGGCAAGCTGCAGGTCATTTCGCAGTTTTCCTACGTGGTTCGAGTGCCCTGGTACGTCGCGCCCGGGCAGCCTAAGAATGCCCACCTGTTCATGACCTATCTGGACCTGCGGTACATCATTCCTTAGGAGAATCGGGATGAGACGAAGCCTGACGGCGGCATTTATTCTTATCGTTGTTTCGAGTCTCATTCTGGGTGAGCGCGTCAACGCCCAGAATTTAACCCTTTTGAATGTTTCATACGACCCGACTCGGGAACTCTACGAGGACTACAACAAGGCGTTCGCACAGTACTGGAAGGCTAAGACTGGGCAGACGGTCACGATCCAACAATCGCACGGCGGATCGGGAGCGCAGTCGCGTGCTGTCATCGACGGCCTGCCAGCCGATGTGGTGACCTTAGCGCTGGCATACGACATCGACGCCATCGCAGAACGGGCTAAACTGTTGCCGGTCAACTGGCAATCGCGGCTGCCGAACAACAGCACACCGTACACCTCCACGATCGTGTTCCTCGTGCGTAAGGGAAATCCCAAGAACATCAAGGACTGGGACGACGTGGTGAGGCCGGGAATTTCGGTCATCGTCCCGAATCCGAAGACTTCCGGCGGCGCACGCTGGGCGTATCTAGCGGCTTGGGGCAACGCCTATCTGAAGGCGAGCAAAAACGACGCTGCGGCGAGAGACTTTATCACTCGGCTCTACAAGAATGTTCCGGTGCTTGACTCTGGAGCCCGAGGCTCAACGACTACATTCGTCGAGCGGGGTATTGGTGACGTATTGCTGGCATGGGAGAACGAAGCGTTGCTTGCCGTCAAAGAGCTGGGGCCGGACAAGTTGGAAGTCATTGTTCCGTCTCAGAGCATTCTGGCCGAACCGCCGGTGTCCGTCGTCGACCAAGTCGTGGATCGAAAGGGCACGCGAGGGGTTGCCGAAGCCTATCTCCAGTATCTGTACTCCCCCGAAGGACAGGAAATCGCCGCCCGAAACTTTTATCGGCCCCGGCTGGAATCGGTAGCCAAGAAATACGCGGCGACGTTCCCGAAGGTGAAACTATTCACGTTGGCGGATGTCGCCGGCGACTGGCAGAAGGCACAGACCGTTCACTTTAGCGACGGAGGGGTATTCGACCAGATCTATCAGGCGAAGTAGTTCACACGCGGGATGAAGCGTTGAAGGGGAGTTGATGGCAGTGACTTTCAGACAGCGTAGCATCATGCCCGGTTTCGGTCTGACATTGGGTTTTACACTGCTCTATCTCTGTTTGATCGTGCTCATTCCGCTGTCTGCAACCTTCCTGAAGACGTCCACGCTCGGCTGGCACCACTTCTTCCAAGTCGCTACGGCCCCACGGGTGATGGCGTCCTATCGGCTCAGCTTCGGAGGGGCACTGATCGGAGCGCTTGTCAACCTCATCTTTGGAGTGCTGGTGGCATGGGTCTTGGTTCGCTACACATTTCCTGCGAAGCGGTTGTTTGACTCGCTGGTTGATCTGCCCTTTGCGTTACCCACCGCAGTCGCAGGTATCGCCCTTACATCGATCTATTCTCCGAACGGCTGGCTCGGGCACCTGCTTTCTGCCATCGGGGTCCGCGCGGCCTATTCGCGGTTGGGTGTGGTGATCGCGCTGACGTTTATCGGTCTGCCGTTTGTCGTGCGAACCGTTCAGCCCGTCCTAGAGGATCTGGACAAAGAACTCGAGGAGGCGGCGGCAAGCCTCGGAGCGGGGCGCTGGCAAACCTTTCGACGTGTTCTGCTGCCGTCGATTCTGCCGGCGGCGCTGACAGGGTTTGCCCTGGCGTTCGCACGTGCCGTGGGCGAGTACGGCTCGGTGATCTTCATCGCGGGGAACATGCCCATGCGAACGGAAATCACTCCGTTGCTGATCATCACGAAATTGGAGGAATACGATTACGCGGGTGCAGCGGCGATCGCCGTGGTCATGTTGTTGGCATCGTTTGCCATGCTGCTGGGCGTCAATCTGCTGCAAAAATGGAGCGGCCGGCCGAAACAGTTCGATGAGTCCGGTGTTGATTCGGCACAAAGCGGCGGCTCGAACCCATCGTGATCGAGCAGGGAGGCCCTCGCTAATCAACATGGCCGCATCGATTCCATTGACGACCCGAGGAGTGCCGAATCGCCCGTATGCCGCGGCCACAGCAGTCTCGGAGCCGCCGGCCGTGCGTTGGACTTTGACCGGCATTGCGGTCATCTTCCTCGGCGCGTTTCTGTTCTTGCCGCTCGCCGTGGTTTTTAAAACCGCCTTTGAGAAAGGCATGCGTGCCTACTTCGATGCCCTACGTGAGCCCGACGCGATGGCTGCGATACGGCTGACTTTGTTGGCGGCGGGCGTCGCTGTGCCGCTGAATCTGATTTTTGGCGTCGCTGCTGCATGGGCCATCGGCAAGTTCGAATTCGTCGGAAAGAGCTTGCTTGTTACGCTGATCGATCTGCCGTTCTCCGTTTCTCCGGTCGTTTCGGGATTGATCTACGTACTGCTGTTCGGCATGCAGGGCCTTTGGGGACCTTGGCTGATCGCGCACGGCATCCGGATCATTTTTGCGGTACCTGGGATCGTGCTGGCGACGATTTTCGTAACGTTCCCCTTCGTAGCACGCGAACTGCTGCCGATGATTCAAGCACAGGGAAACGACGAAGAAGAGGCTGCACTCACGCTGGGTGCGAGCGGCTGGCAGACGTTCTTTCGCGTGACGGTGCCCAACGTGAAATGGGCACTACTCTACGGAGTGATTCTCTGCAATGCACGCGCGATGGGAGAGTTTGGAGCAGTATCGGTAGTCTCGGGGCACATTCGTGGACTTACGAATACCATACCTCTGCACATCGAGATTCTCTACAACGACTACCAGTTCGTCGCTGCCTTCGCAGCAGCGTCGCTTTTGGCTTTGCTCGCGCTTCTAACGCTTGTGATCAAGAGCGCCGTGCAATGGCAGGCAGGGCGGCAGATCGCAGAGTCAGCTGCTGCCGGCGGGGAAGGAAGTCGATGAGCATTTCCGTGCGTGAGATCAGAAAGAGTTTTGGGCGCTTCCTGGCTCTTGATGCTGTAAGCCTTGAAATCCCGGACGGCGAATTGTTTGCCTTACTGGGGCCTTCCGGTTCGGGAAAGACGACACTGCTGCGAATCATAGCCGGACTGGAATTTCCGGATTGCGGGACCGTAGAGTTCGATGGCAACGACATCACGGGACGAACGGCGCGGGAGAGGCGTGTGGGCTTCGTGTTTCAGCACTATGCGCTCTTTCGGCACATGACGGTGTTCGAGAATATCGCCTTCGGGCTGCAGGTGCGTCCGCGGCCCGTTCGGCCGTCGGAAGGACAGATTCGCACGAAAGTGCACGAATTGCTTCGCCTCATTCAGCTACAAAATCAAGCGCAACGCTATCCTTCACAGCTCTCCGGAGGCCAGCGGCAGCGCGTCGCACTCGCCCGGGCACTCGCGGTGGAACCGAGTGTCCTGCTGCTGGATGAGCCGTTCGGCTCATTGGACGCCAAAGTAAGGATGGAACTGCGACGGTGGCTGCGGCAACTTCACGACGAGATTCACATCACGAGCGTGTTTGTCACTCACGACCAGGACGAGGCTCTCGAAGTTGCCGACCGCGTTGCCGTCATGAACGAGGGCCGCGTCGAGCAAGTCGGAACGCCCGACGAGGTCTATCACCGTCCGGCCACTCCCTTCGTTTACCACTTTCTCGGTAACGTCAACCTATTCCATGGAAGAGTGGAAGGCGGAAAGACCTACGTCCACGACGGCTCGGCAGGGCATCTCGTCTTTGTGAGGCCGCACGCGCTTGAAATCGCTCGTCAGCCGAACGGAGCGAATCATTTCCGAGCGACGACCAAACACATTAATGCGGCCGGTCCGATCGTGAAGGTAGAGGCGATTACGGAATGGGGTGAACCCATCCGCATCGAAATATCTCAAGGGCAATTTCGCGAGCTGCGGCTCGTCAAAGATGAAGTCGTTTTCGTCGTTCCCAAAGAGCTCGCAGTTTTTCGAAAGGATGAACCGCAGTGACGAGGCGCCAACCTCGAAGCACATGCCACGGCCCTTCGCTCATCCAGATTACGGCCCCTTCGATCCAGAGCCACCCGTGGCGGGCTTCAACTGGAAAGCCAGAATCAAATTGCCTGGCATCCCGGCTGTCACGTCATAACCGGAAGTCACATAGAGGGTGCTGCCAGCCACCACGGGTCCGCTCCCACTCATCGAACCGCCGTGAGCCTTCACCCCGTTTACGGTTGGAAAATCAGGCGAGGTATCGAAATCCCAGAGGATCCTGCCATCGGCGGTTGAGTAGGCGCGTAGGTGGCCGTCCATCGAGCCGGAAAACACCACGCCGGGAACGAGCGTGACAGCAGCCAGCTGACCTGCGCTGCAGCCGGGCTTTCCCTCGCAGGCAGGTTTCGGCGGCATCACCTTCCAAACCAGTTTCCCCGTCCGGATGTCAATGGCCGCCAGGCCTCCAGGCGGCGGGGGAGGGCCTTTGGTCGGTGTGAGCGTCGAAATATCAGAGTTCGCGGCGTAAACGAACTTGCCGTCGGTCGCTGAGCCCCACTCGATTCCTCCCAACCCGCTGCCATGCCCTACCTGTACCTGCCAGAGCTCCTCGCCGCCATGGTCGGGGTCGAGGCCATACATCACGCCTGTTTTCTGACCGGCCAACAGGATTCGATGGCCATTGCCAAGATCCTGCAAGATCGGCGACGACCCAAAATCGACGTCCTCACCGGGCCGCGGTGGGCAGTTGAAATGACGTGGATCAACGCATCCGAAGTTGAAAACGTCGTCGGGAGTCTTCTGCTGTGCCCAGAGCCGTTTTCCGGACGCTAAATCGAAGGCGACGATCGCGTCGGTGCCGTCGGTGGCCGGATCGACGTAGGCGTCGCCCGTTCCGACGTATACTCGGCCGAGCTGGGCGTCAATCGTCGGTGCGTTCCAGATGGCTGCGCCAGCGGGGCTGAACTTTGCGTGGCTCGTGCCTGGCTTCGCTTCCGAGCTCTCCTCGGTGATCGCATAGCCCTTCCAGATCTGCCGTCCCGTGAGCGCATCGACGGCCGTAACATTTCCGCGAAACGTACAACATGGATAGTTGGGGTCCCCACCGTTTAGTTCCTCATTCGACGCCAGGGGCACGTAGAGACGGTTGCGATACAGTTGGGGCGCTCCGGTGATCCTAGCCGTGGGGTGTGAGTCGATTTTGACCTTCCAGACGAGTCCTCCGCTCTCCGCATCGACAGCGTAGAGGTTTGCCTCTCCGTCAGCGAAGTATGCGAGAAACTTTCCGCCGCCAGCCCCCACCGTAATGGCTGTTCGCACGGTCGTCTCGGCCTGATACGTCCAGATCGTGCAACCGGTCTCAGCATCCAGCGCGTAGACCCTGCCGTCGCCAGAGCCAATGAACAAGCGCCCTGCGACAATGGTTGGCTGGCCGTAGGCCGTACTCGCATCGGGGACGCCGAACGCCCATTTCAGTTTCAACCGCGAAACGTTTTCCGGGGCAATCGAACTGTGTGTCTGATAACGTGAATTCACGATATCCACACCCCAGCCATTCCAATTTTCCGGGCTCGCCAGTTGGGAAGCGGTGATCGGTCGCTTGGTGGCGCACAGATTTCGAGAGGCCTCGCCAGCGCTCGTCGCCGTGTTCGAGGACAGGAATCGAGCAATCGCCCGCCGCTCCACCGAGGTCATCCGGTTGCCGTAGATCACCATCGTTCCTGATTCGAGCGCTCGCAGAATTTCCTCGCGCGTTTTTCCCGCAAGCACGGCCGGTGAGGGTGCTCGGTTCGGGCTCGCCGGCGCATTTTGATGGCAGACAGCGCAGTGCTCCTGAAACAGTGCCTCGCCGTTCGGCGTCGCCTGCCCTGCCGCTCCTTGGGCCCACAAACCGAGGCTCAAGAACCATGCGAAAACGCTCGCCTTCCTACACACCCGGATCATTACCTCCGCTTGATTTCTTAAACTTGAGCGGCTGGGCTCAGATTGCGCTCGGACACTCGCGAACGATGAAATGAGGACCCTACCTCGCAGGGGTACCAACCGACGGTATATATATAGATTTTGCGACGAAAGAGCAATCGGACGCGTGCCGGTTTTTTGACTTTACAGAAGGCTCGCGGAATTCATATTCTGGACACCCATGTGGTATGTGAATAAAACCTTCACGCAGGCCCAGGTGGAATCGCTCTCATCCAAGGGCTTCACCGTCCGCAGCTCCGGTGGTGTCGCGCGGATTGAAAAATACGATTGCGGGGCGGAGTTACGAAAAGAGCCGAGTGGCGATTTTCAGATGACCATCATCCCGTCGATCATGGCGCACGGGCAGTTCACGCATCTCTGGGATGCGGGCTACCAGAAGTTTCTCCTGACTCATGATGGGCGCAAACTCCCGGTGCGCGTGGGTCAGCTTGAGGATCTGCGCCGCTTCAACGAGGAGCTTCGCGACGTCCTCGGGGTCCCCACGTATTACAACGAAGCACTCGGTTCGACCTGCCAATACAGCGTCTATGACCGCCTAAAAGGCCGCATCGGCGATGTGCCGGATGAGACAGTGGGCGCACACGAAACGGCTGAAGACTGAGCGACATCCCCGAGCGCTCTCGCTAGCCTTCCGAAGTCTCATCGCGCAGCGGCTCGGCCGTTGACAAAGACAATTCCAGACGGATAGCATTCTCCAAGCAATCGGTGCGGGAGGAGTTCATCCCATGAGCAGCATTTATCTAGAAGAATTATCAGCCGTTGGCGCGGTACGCTTCCCGGATATTCCACTCTACCAAGGTTTCGGGGCACCCATGCGACTCGAAGGTGACCTCCGGGATTGCGAGGTCATGTACGGCGAAGTGCCGAAGGATTTGAACGGCATCCTCTATCGTTGTGGGCCGGACCGGCAGTATCCGCCGATGCTCAACGACGACATCTTTATCGACGGCGAAGGCATGGTGGTCATGTTCCGTTTTGAAAACGGCCATGTCGACTTCAAGAGCCGCTATGTGCGCACGGAGCGTTTTCGTATCCAAGAAAAGCACCGCCGAGCGCTCTTTGGCCGCTACCGCAACCGCTATACGCGCGATCCCATCGCAGGAAATTGCAACCCGGGCACAGCCAATACGAACGTCGTCTGGCACGCCGGCAAGCTGCTCGCGCTCAAAGAAGACGATTTGCCGTATGAGCTGAACCCCTACACGCTTGAGACAATAGGCCGCTACGACTACAACGGCGCCATCAAGTCTGTTTGGATGTCCGCGCATCCGCACTTGGATCAGACCACGAACGAGCTGCTCACCTTCGCCTACCAAGCCAAAGGTGACGGTACGACCGATGTCGCCTATTACGTGATCGGTTCGGATGGCAAATTGAAGCACGAAATCTGGTTCAATGCGCCTTGGGCCGGAATGGTGCACGATTTCGCCATTTCCGACAAATACGTGATCTTTCCGTTCTTTCCGTTGCTCACAGATGTGGACGTGCTGAAAAAGGGCGGGCCTTTCTACACCTGGCACCGCGATCTCCAGACCGTCGTCGCCATCGTGCCCCGCTATGGCACCGCCGATCAGATCCGCTGGTTCCGCGGTTCAACGAGCTTTGCCGGGCACATGATGAACGGCTCGACCGACGGCTCGAAGGTCAGTCTCGATGTTTGCTTGTCGCGAGGCAGCTCGTTTTTCTTCTTTCCCAACCACGACGGCACCCCGCCGGATCAGACGCAGGGTATCCCTCATCTCACTCGATTGACCTTCGATTTGGCTGCCAACACGGAGGACTACAAAACCGAACAACTCTACGACTGGCTCTGCGAAATGCCTCGCGCTGACGATCGTTACTACGGCAACGGGCAGTATCGAAAGGGCTACGTGATCTGCCACGATCCGAGCCGCATCTCGGCTGGAGCGATCGGCCTCAGCTCGGTCGGGCAATTCGACCATAAGACCGGCAGCGCCAAGCTGTGGAACCCAGGGCCGAATGCCGGTGTGCAGGAACCGTTGTTCGCTCCACGTAAGCCGAATTCTTCCGAAGGGGATGGCTACCTGCTTGCTTTGGTGAACCGCATGGCCGAAAACCGCAGCGATCTCGCCATCCTCGATGCCCAAAACGTCGAGGCTGGACCGGTCGCGATCGTGAAGCTCCCACATCGTGTGCGCATGACGTTTCACGGCATGTGGGTGTCTGAAGAGGCGCTCCGTTCCGGGCGCTATTCCGTCGCCCGTACGGCCTAGCCTTACAACCGCACCATTGCTCAAGCCGAGGCCTAGTGGATCGCGTGATCCGCTTGGCCTCAATTCCCCTCCGTCTCAACTAGGTCCTTGGCATCCAACACCTCGGCGTGATAAACGACGGAGGAGGGAAACGCGCGATGGCGCAGGTTCTTGCGTTGCTGGACGATATTTTCTTCCAGGCCAAGCTCGTTGAAACCGCGAAGCAGCTCGGCGTCGAAGTCCGTACCTGCCAGACGGCCGATGCGCTTGATGCCGAGATCGCGAAAGCCGTGCCGAAGCTTGTCGTCGTTGATTTGAACGCACGCTCGAATCCGCTCGATGCGGTGAGCCGCGTGCAAGCGAAGGGACACGAGATTCCTCTGATCGGTTTTCTTTCGCACGTGCAGCTCGATCTTGCCGAACGCGCCCGCGTGGCGGGTTGCCGCGAAGTAATGCCGCGCTCCAAGTTCACCGAGAATCTGGCAACCATTCTCGCCCGCGCGAAATCGGAGTCTTGATGAAGCGTTGCTTTTTCTCGACTGTGCCGGTTGTCCTGGTCCTGCTCGCTCAGCTTCCCGTCAGAGCCCAAGAGGGGCGCGAAACCGATCCGGTGGCAAGCTTGGCGGCCGCGCTTTCGGCAGCCTGCCGCGCCAATGAGACCCAGTTCGAAAACTATCTCACGGCGGATAATGCTTCGGCCTTTCGTGCCTTGCCACCGGATCAACGGGAGGCGGTGCTCAAGCGCCTGGCTCTCAGCGACCAGACCGGCAGGCCCTTGCTTTCCTCAGACGACCACGATCACACCGTGCTTCGATGCACCGCGCCGGAAGGCACTGCAGAGTTTCGCTTCGGGGCCGCACGCACGCGCGAGAATCTCGCGTTCATTCCTGTGGCTGTTACCGATGGAGAAAGTACTGAATTCGGTCTGGTACGCGAAAACGGCGGCTGGCGGCTTATCTCGCTCGGCCTCGTTCTTCTCGACGTCCCTCAGCTTTCGAAACAGTGGGCTGCCTCCGAACTGGCCGCGCGCGAGGACGCCGCCATCTCGAATCTTCGCAGCCTAGAGGATGCGATCCAAACCTATCGTCGTGCCTTCGGGAAGCTTCCGGACGCACTTGCGCAGCTCGGTCCCGCACCGAAAGATCAGATTTCGCCCGATCAGGCCTCGCTGGTGAGCGAAGAACTAGCGGCGGGCAGTGAAGGCGGCTATCGCTTTCGCTACCGAATTGCATCCGGAGCGCAGGAGGATGAAACGGCTTTTGAGCTCGCTGCGCTGCCTGGCGATTACGGCAAGACCGGTCGCCGATCGTTCTTCGTGGACACCGGCGGGAAAATTCACGGCGCCGACAAACACGGGGATCTAGCGAGTGCCGATGATCCCGCCATTCCGTGAGCACGAGGGCGATGGCTATCCTTCGCGAGCTCCCTCTGATCCGGATCGGCGCAGCGATTTTGCTGCTCGGCCTGGCCCCTCTGCCCTCGGCCGCGCAGCAGGGGAACCAACCGTCTCCTGAGCTCGTTGCCAAGCAGATCGTTCAAGAGATTGCCGCCGGTCAATTCGCTCGAGTCGAACAACGCTACACGCCGCAGATGTCTGCGGCGCTGCCTCCGGGAAGGCTCGCAGCGGCTTGGGCGAGCGCTCTGGAACAGGAGGGCTCGTTTGATTCGGTCGTTTCGGTGACGACAGCTGGCAGGGTTCAGACTTTCGACGTGATCGTCGTAGTTTGCAAATTCCAGAAGGGGCTCGTCGACATCCAAATGGGGCTGGCAGATGACGGTAGGCTCGGCGGCCTTCGTTTCCTGCCCCATAAGGAACCCGAGCCGCCGTGGACGGCTCCGCCCTATGCAAAGCCCGATTTGTTCACCGAGCAGCTCCTCACACTGCTCAACGGGAAATTTCAGCTGCCCGGAACCTTGTCTGTGCCGACCGGCAACGGTCCATTTCCCGCCGTCGTCCTGATTGCAGGCTCGGGCCCGCACGACGAGGACGAAACCATCGGCCCCAATAAGCCGCTGAAGGATCTTGCCTGGGGACTCGCCAGCCGCGGCATCGCCGTTTTTCGTTACGTGAAGCGCACCCAGAAATACGGCCCCCAGAGCAGCGAGGTTCCCGCGAAACTGACGGTCGATGACGAGACTGTAAGCGATGCGCGCGCCGCCGTCACACTTCTCGCCAAGCAGAAAAAGGTCGATCCGCGGCGTA